>ENA-OREN01000102-OREN01000102.1-marine-metagenome-genome-assembly--contig:-NODE-102-length-120805-cov-4.742280_pt1 | contig 120805 bp, 123 predicted proteins | sample MGYA00248624_ERZ508555 | MGnify/ENA primary metagenome ERZ508555 (study PRJEB26222, sample SAMN06267773) | marine metagenome | isolation source: Saanich Inlet, British Columbia, Canada | place... | reverse complement strand
GCCAATGCGGGAAATGTCGCCGCGCAAAGACTAATGGGCGTTATGTATGATGGCTCGAAGGGCGTAAAACGGGACAAAATCAAAGCCTACAAATGGTACGGAATTGCCGCTGCGCATGGGGATTCGGAAGCCCATACCCTGAAAAACACATTGAAATACCGCATGAACCTGATGCAATTGAACAAAGCGCAAAAGTTGATCGATCGGGTTATAAAGAAAAACAAAGGTCGCGGCACCCGCAACCACCGCAATCGGCGCCGCCGCTGAGCACTACGGTTGGAGCCGGGCGCTGCCAACTCCGGCGCGCCCATGCGCTCGCTCCAGGCCCAGATCGGGGCCGCGAGGAACAATGCCGTTGCTCGGAACCGGCCCGGCGCCGCTATAGATGCCGGCCTTCATGGTCTCGATATCGGAAACTGCGGCGATGCCGGGGGTCTGGTAGAGATCGCGCAAATAGGCCGACAGGTTTGGATAATCCTCAATGCGCCGGAGATTGCATTTGTAGCCGAGATAATAGATGGAATCGAAGCGGATCAGATTGGGATAGAGGCGCCAATCGGCCAAGGTCTGCTCCGGCCCGCAGAGATAACGCTGGCCGCTCAAGCGTTCTTCCAATGCGTCAAGGGCTGCGAACAAATTGTCTAAGGCCGCATCGTAGGCTTCCTGGCTGACGCCCCGCCCACATCTATTGACGCCGTTATTGATGCCGTCTAGCACCATTTCGTTGACCGCATCAATGTCGGCGCGCAAGGCTTCAGGGTAAAAGTCGGGGCTGTCCGGTGCAACGCCGACAAAGGCCTCGTTGAACATTTTAATGATCTCGGAGGATTCGTTGGAAACAATGGTCCGCTTTTCGATGTCCCACAAGGTGGGCACCGTCACCCGGCCCGTATAGTCCGGCGCCGCCAAGGCATAGACTTCGTGCAGATATTTGACGGACGTATCGGTGCCCGGCACGATATGGTCTTCGAGGAACGTCCAGCCCTCGCCGCCCTCGGTTTGGCGCGTGGTGGTCAGACCGATCAGTCCATCCAGGCGTTTGAGCGCGCGTAGCAATTCGGTCCGGTGCGCCCACGGGCAGGAAACCGAAGAATACAGATGGTAGCGCCCAGCCTCGGCCTTGAAGCCGGTGGAGCCGTCGGCGCTCAACCAGTTCCGGAAGATGGCGTCGAACTTAACATATTTGCCGTCTTCACGAATTTCCTTCAGCTTATCCTCATGCGTCCATTTACCGTCCAACAGGTGACCCAAGGTATCCTCCCTTTCAGAATTGTGCGGCGTTGACTTCGCCGACACATCTGCAAAATTAGGCGGCAATCATACGCAATTATCTGACAGGAATTCAATCATGGCAAAAGCCGCCGTCGTCCACGAATTTGGAGGCCCGGACGCATTCAGCATCGACGACATCGAAGTGGGCGCTCCGGGGGACGGCCAGGTACGTATCCGCCAGACTGCCATCGGCGTCAATTTTGCCGAGGTCAAGCAGCGCTCCGGCGACAGCTATAACTTCCCCTTAGGCGATCTACCGATCATCCTCGGCCGCGAAGGCGCCGGCATTGTCGAAGCTGTTGGCGCGGGCGCCGAAGCATTTAAGCCCGGCGACCGTGTGGCTTACGGCATGGGCGGCACCGGCGGTTATGCCGAGGAACGGCTGGTTGCGGCCAATCGCTTGCTGCATCTCCCAGATGGCATCACGGAAGCAACCGCCGCTTCGGTCATGGTGCGCGGTCTGACCGCCTGGTATCTCGGCCAGCGCGCCTACCCCATCCAGCCGGGCGATTGGGTCCTGGTGCACGCCGCCGCCGGCGGCGTCGGGCTCATCCTAATTCAGTGGGCAAAGCATGTGGGCGCCGTCGTCATCGGCACCGCCGGCAGCGATGCGAAAACCGAAATCGCGGCGTCGCACGGCTGCGATCACGTGATCAATTATACCAATACCGACGTTGCCGGCGCGGTGGCCGATCTGACCGGCGGCGCCGGTGTGGCCGCGGTTTTCGATGCAATCGGTCGCGACACGTTCGAGGCATCTCTCGACAGCCTGGCCGACCTTGGTCATTTCGTCACCTATGGCGCCGCGTCCGGCGACGTCACCGGCATCGATCCGAAAATATTCATGCACAAAGGCTCGCTCCATTTCACGCGCACGTCCCTGCGCCATTACACCAAGAAGCGCAGCGACTTGGAAACCGGCGCCCAGGCGCTATTTCAATTGATCAAAGATGGCGCCATCCGGCCCAAGATCAACCAATTCCATGGCTTGGAAGAAATGGCCGCCGCCCACAGAGCCCTGGAAAGCCGGCAGTTGACCGGATCAGTGGTGGTTAGGACCGGCAATTAGCCTCTAAATTCCATTGTCACCGGTCATTGTTTTACCGCCCAGGCGCGCCCGGCATCGGCCTCGACCTCGCTCAAGCCTTGGTCATTCAGCAGACGGGCGACCTGTTTATGATCCTGGCGGATTTCGTATTTGGGGCCGTACCAATCCACAGTGTCCAACCAGGTCAGATGGAATTGCTGGCGCAAAGTCAGACCCGACGGATGCACCGAACAGATCGGCAAAAACCTGTTGAAATAGCGGACTATGCGAATACGGCTCATGATAAAGGACGGAATGAAAAACACCCAGCACAGCCAGCGGCTAAATGTGACCAGTTTCGTAAATTCCCATCCCGGCGTCCAAAGGCGAAGCAAGTTGCGCAATATTTGAAATTTGGTCGATGGCACTTTCTCATAGAAATTATAGAAAAGCCGCCCACTTGATCTCAAATAGGCCGGCAGACTTTGCATGATCTTGGCGGGATCGGGCGTGTGTTGAATAACGCCGGCGCAATGCACCGCATCGAACACGCCTGGCTTGAACGGCAGCGCCAGTAAATTCGCCTGGATGATATTCACCTCGCCTCGATTGGCGCTATGGCCGCTACGATTGTCGCTGGTCTCTTTGCATGCATCGACGGCGCTCGATAAATCACAGGCCACAACGCGGGCTCCGGCTTGCGCCAATTCGTCGGCAAAGCGCCCGGCGCCGCAACCGGCATCAAGGATGATCTTGCCTTCTATCCAAGCCGGCTCCCATTTTGTGTCATTCAGAAGGCGCCCACCTGAAAGGTTATGTCCGCCCAGGCGGTCGATCTGAGTGGCGCTGAACAATTGCCACTGATAGCCAAAGTTCTCCGCGTAATTTTCATCCGCCGCGACAAATCGGGGAATACCGTTGGTGATCGGATATACGCGGGCGCAGGAAGTGCAGGAAAGCTGGCCTTCAATGATGTCCTCACCCGATGATTTTTTATTATCCAAGACAAGCGCCACCTCGCCCGCGCAATGGGGGCAGATCAACAATTCAAGAACCCATAATTTCATTTGAGATATTTGCCGAGGCTTGGAGAGACCGGACTAGCTCTAACCGCAACGTCATTGCTGTTCAAGAACAGAATGGCCGGGACCGACTAGCGGGCCGGAGGCGGGCGATTGCCTTTGGCCCCTCTTGCACTAAGATGGCGACTGGAAAAACCGCCTTCGGAAATTTCATGGCTCTTCTTTTCATCAGCGAAAACGATGATCCTTCGGTCTGGAAGGCCGAGCTGGCGAAGGCAATCCCCGAACTTGAGGTGCGCATTTGGCCCGATAGCGGCGACGCTGGTGACATCGAATATGCGCTGGCCTGGAACCCACCACTGGGTCTGCTCGCATCCTTTCCCAAGTTGCGCTTTATCCAGGCCCTGGGCATGGGCATCGATCATTTCCTGGCCGATTCCGATATGCCAGAAAATGTGCCTCTGGCGCGACTGGTCGATCCCGACATGGTGCGCCAAATGACCGAGTTTGTGATCCATGCGGTCTTGCGCTTTCATCGCCAGGCCGCGCTTTACGCACGCCATCAGGGCGCACGGCTTTGGCACCAGGAAGCAATACCGGACACCCGGAAGGCTACTATTGGTATCATGGGATTGGGCATGCTTGGCGCCGATGCGGCGGCAAATCTAGATGCGATCGGATTTCGCGTCCGGGGTTGGAGCCGCCGGCCCCATGAGTTGCAGAACGTCGAATGCTTTCACGGGCCCGGCGGCTTCGAAGAATTCACCAGCGTGGCGAATTTCCTGGTGTGCCTGTTGCCCCTGAACGAAAGCACGGCGGATATCATCAACAAAGATACGCTGGCCCTACTACCCGAAGGCGCCTATGTGATTAATGCGGCGCGCGGCGACCATGTGGTCGAGGGTGATTTGTTGAACGCCATAAATTCCGGCCATATTGCCGGCGCAGCGCTCGATGTTTTCCGGACCGAGCCGCTAGCGCCCGATCACCCCTTTTGGGCGCATCCCAATATTCATGTCACGCCGCACGTCGCCGCCCTCACCAACCCCCTCACCGCCGCCCGACTGGTAGCGAAAAATATCCAGCGCGCGGCGGCAGGCCAGCCACCGGACAATCTAGTAGATTTGAGGCGGGGTTATTGAACGCTTCAGCGTTGAATAGGATCAGCTTTATTACTGCAACAGGCTGCGGATCAGCGCCTGCGTGCCTTCGGGCCGGATGCCGCCGAATACGGTGTGCATGAATAGCGGAGGGCGGCGGGGAGATTTCCCTTTTTTCACGAAACAAAACCACCTTAAAGAACGGTTAGTCTACTTATTCGTCCAATTGCGATGGGTCCGGGGCATCAACCAGCGCGCCGGTGTCATCCTGATCCAGCACCCAGCCGCCTGAAATTCGCCGCCACAACATGAACCCGCCAAGCACCAGCAAAATTGGTGCGACAGCATAGGGGCGAATGACACCGTCCATCATGAAGACCGAAGGCGACAACGCCATGACAAAGACCGGAATGAAGGCCAGGGTCCATTTTTCCTTGCCGCGGCTCTTCTGGTAAGCGGGAAAGAATATCGATACCGCGCCGAGGGTCAGGAAGAAAAGCGACCAGGGCCGGGTAATAAAGGGTGCAAGATCGGTCGTTATGGCGAAAGCCTGAGAAAGATTTTTCTCGGCGATCGAGCCCAGAACGACGCCCAAAATAACCGGCACTATCGGAAATCCCAACGCCTTCAATACGAATCCGAACACGCCAAATAGGAACAACGTCCACATATCAAATTCAATATTGTTCAGCGCGAAGACGCCGACGGCGGTGTAAAATAAGATAATCGACGCCAGGATATACATCTTTAACCGGGTGATGCGGACAAACCCTTTGAGTGTGATCGATTGCAGGCCCAGCATCATGAAAGTGGCAACGAAAAACGAGATGAAGATGGAATAGGCGATGACCGGCTGGTCGGCGATAAAGGAAGGTGACGGCACCACATCGTGGATCAGCAATGCACCGAGCATGATCGCGGTAACAATATCGCCAGGGATGCCGAGAGCCATCATGGTGATCAATGTGCCGCCCGCAGTCGCGTTGTTAGCCGATTCCGGCGCAATAATACCGTCGCTAAAACCGGTGCCGAATTTTTCCGGCGTCTTGGATGATTTCTTCGCTTGATCGTAGGCGAGAATATTGGAAATGGAGCTGCCCGCCGCCGGCAAGATTCCAACAAATATGCCGATGATCGTGGAGCGCAGCAAATTAACCCAGCTTTTCAGCACCGCGATTGCCGCCTTGCGGTGTTCAATTTTGATTGACTGGGCATCGCCATCTGAAATCTTACTCCGCGCCATTTCAGGGTCACGCACATCATTGAGCAACTGGCTGAAGGCAAACAGGCCGATCAAGACCGGCAAGAACTGAAAGCCTTGCACAAGAGCTTCACTGCCAAAATTCAATCGCGGTAAACCGAAAATCACATCGGTGCCAATGGTGGCGACAAGCAGCCCGAGAAGTCCCGAGATCAACCCCTTCAGCAAGTTGTCCGCGGCGAGGCTTGCGGTAACCGTCAATGCAAATATGACCAGCGAAAAGAAATCCCAAGGCTGAAATTCCAGCCCGATTAGCGCAATTTGCGGAGCAACCAGTACCAGGACAATGGCGCTCAGGATTCCGCCAAAAAACGATGACCAGACGCCAAGTCCGAGAGCCAGACCTGGCTGACCATTCCTAGCCATCGGGAATCCATCGAAGGTGGTCGCGACCGAAGACGGCGTGCCCGGTATGCCGGTTAAAATGCCCGACATCAGCCCGCCTGAAAGCCCACCCACATAAACGCCCATCATGGTCGCCAGTCCGGCCACCGGTGTCATGGAAAAAGTGAAAGGCAACACCAGCACCACGGCCATGGCGAAAGTAAAGCCTGGAATAGCGCCAGCAATAAGCCCGGCGACGACGCCGACCGCCATTAAAATCACAGTGGAAATTGTGAACAATTCCACCGATGCGTTGATGATATTTTCGATAATCATCGCCAGGCGCCCTTACAAATAAGGAATGATCTCGCCCGAAGGCAGGATCACGCCCAGACCGAAAGTAAATATCGACCACATAATGCCGACGGCGGCGACGGCGATTGTTCCATGAACCACGATGTCTCGGGGGCGGTATCCTCCAAGATAGGTCAGCATGGCGAAAACGAACAAAATGCCGCCGATTAACATACCGAAATACGGCATGGTGATGAGGAATATGAAAAACAGGAAAAAACAAACAATCGGGTTTTTGTAATAGCCGATCCAGCCGCTCAATCCGCCCCGTTTTTCACGTACTGGTTCGCTCTGCAGTAAGGAGCGCACCAAATATACAAATGATAAAATAGTCAGGGGCGCCAGTATGATGCGCGGCCACAAGGCCGATGACATCTGGCCAAACGTAGCCTCTTTGATGCGGAAACTTGCGTTGATAAACAGCGCACAGATAATCAACAGGGCGATTGCAACAATGACGTCTCGATTGATGCGCATGGCTCAACCAGGCTCTAATGAATATTGGGGCAGAAAGAAATGCAGCCCAGGCCATGCGGCCCAGACTGCATATTCATACCGCTCGGAAACCGCTCCTACTTGTAACGGCCCATTTTGACTGCTTTTCCCGCAACTTCAAAATCCGCGTTGGTCGCCTTAAACCAAGTGGCGTAGTCTGCCGGTCCCTTATAGACCAGCGACGTGCCTTTGGCGGCCATGCTTTTCTTGAACTTCTCGTTCTCGGTCGCTTTTTTGAATACGCCGGCCCAATGATTGATCTTATCCATGGGTGTGCCTTTCGGCGCAACAACGCCGCGGGTTAGCGAGAAATTCATGTTAACGCCCAATTCCTTCAAGGTGGGAAGGTCGGGAAGCAAGTTGCTGCGCTTATCCGCCGCGATGGCAAAGGCTTTCAATTTACCGTCTTTGCGCTGGGTGCGCGCCGCCGCCATGTTGATGCCGCCCAAATCAATGGACTTGTTCAACAGACCGGTAATGCGCCCCGCCGTGCCGCCTTGGAACGGAACGTACTTGAAAGTCGTTCCGGTTTTGGCGCCCAAAAGTATCCATAAAAAATGACTGGTTGCGCCCATGGAAACGCCGGTCGGGATTTTACCGGGAGCCGCCTTTGCCGCCGCCAACATACCTTTGAGGTCATTGTATTTGACGTGTCCGCCAGCGCCGATGATTTCCGGCGTATCCGTCACCATGGCAACCGTATCAAAACCATCCCAGTTGAAGCTGGTGACTTCATTGATATAGCTCACAAGTATGCTCTGATGTACCGCGAACAATGTGCAGCCGTCGGCTTTGGCTTTGAAAGCTGCTTTCGCGCCCTTGGTGCCGCCCGCACCAGGCATGGTGACCACTTTCAATGCCGGTTTGACACCAGTGGCATTGATTGATTTTTCGAAGACGCCAAAAATGACCGCGGTACCGCCGCCTGGGCCCCATGGAACGATCAGTTTGGCCGTGCTGCAAGCGAAGCTTGGCGCCGCGTGAGCATCTGTTGTTGCCGCCATTGCGCCAGCAAGCGCGACGCCGCCGACCAAAGATAATACAATTGCTTTCTTCATAAAATAATTCCTCCCGGGAATCGTAAATACGAGTTAAACCTGAACATATCCGCTCAATTCGAACAGCGGCATAATGCCCGTATTATCTAGATTGGTGCGAAATTGCCAACAACTAATCGAAACCTTTCCGGTAAGGTCTGGTGTTGGGCTTATGTCATTGCAAAACTCTTGCCTCATGTCAGCGAACCATGATTCCGTCAATTTGATATTGATGATGACAGGGGCGGAGGCGGGCTTGGCCGGACGGCCTGAGGCGGAATGAGGATGCCTAAACACACTTCAAATCTAGAATTTAAAAAGCGGAGATCCCTGTCCGCAATTTCAATAGCAGCTTCTGGCCCAAGCTGTGTATAAACACTTTCTGATTATTTGCCGTCACGCGTCCGAGCGTTTCACTAACTGCGGACGATGGATTTGATTTTGCCGCGAGGTTGGTTGGACAGCCGGGCAATTTCATTATCTTGCTCCTTGATCGCCGTATGGGCCAGATCGAGAAGTTGGTCGCCAAAGGATTGGTCGAGGCTACCCATGGGCACCCGCCGGTTTGAAGTTATCGCCCCATCCTCATAGGTCACGTTGAACATAATGAATGTGGCGCCTTTGCCTTTGCTATTTTTTCGAGCCATAATTTTTCTTTCTGAAACGAGACATATCGCTTCCAGGCAGGACGCCGAAACCAATTGTAATGGAAGAAAGGCTCGCCAAAGCGAGCCTTTCTCTCACTATACCGTTTCAGCGTTAATCTACGACGCTCAAATTTTCGGCGGACGATTTACCGTTCTGCCCAGGCTGAAGATCATAAGTCACTTTCTGACCTTCATTTAGACCGGTAAGCCCCGCGCGCTCGACGGCTGAAATATGAACGAATGCGTCTTTCGAGCCATCTTCAGGCTCGATGAAACCAAAACCCTTGGCCGGGTTGAACCATTTTACAGTACCAGTAGTCATAGCTAAATCCTCTAACAGAAGTAAGTATTTGCGCATCACACCATGCGACGGCGCGGTCAATTTAACGCTCACATTGTCAGGGGATAACTAAGCTAAACGGGATACCGATTATCTAAGTAACGCAAATCGAATGCAACACGTATAGGCGATACGTAGTTTAAATTGGGGAAATGTCAATCGCTCGCATGGTTGGGCGCTCCCTTTGTTGCCACGTATAGTGAAGCCGAATGCCCCCCGAAGGTATCGCAAAGCACAAAAAAGCCGCTTCGGTGGGTCACGAATGTCTGCTGTTCGGCACCCAGGAAACTGACATTCAGAGGTTTTGCGGGAAGAACTGCTTCTGATTTTTTCTAGACAGTGGCAGGTTTCGCCTGAGCGATTGCCACGGGGCTAACTTTCCCTAGAAAAGCGTCCAATAAGAACGCCCTCGGGGAAGCACATCGGAAATTACGCCGTCCAGCCCAAACTTGCGGCCATATTGGCTGCCGATGTCGCTGGCTACACCCACCTGATGGAGGAGAACACCTTTGGTACGGTAGCCCCCTGGTAGGCTGCTCGTGAAGAGGTGATCAAACCAAATATCGCCGACTTTTCCGGCATCATCGTCCATCTGACTGGAGATGGATTTCTAGTCGATTCCCCAACAGTCCAGGACGCGGTCAAATGCGCTATCACCTTGCAAGATGAATTGGCTTCCTGCGGCTTAGATTTCCGCATGGGTGTCAACGTGGGCGATATTGTCGATGACGGCGAAGACATCCACGGTGAAGGAGAGAATGTGGTAGCCGGCCTGGAAGGGTTGGCCGAACCAAGCAGCATCGTCATATCTGCTGATGTCTATAACCAGGTGAAAAACCGCGTCGATGCCGAATACAAGGATAAGGGAGCACAGAAAGTAAAAACGTCAATGACCCAGTCCAAGCTTATGTAGTGAAGGTTAAAACTGTTCCTATATCAACAGCGGCGAGCGTCGCGATGCCCGACAAGCCATCCATCGCCACCCTGCCCTTCGATAACCTTTCAGGTGATGAAGAGCAGGAGTATTTTTTTGGCGGTATCACTTAAGACATCATCACTGCTCATTCAATCATTCGACAATTCTTCGTCATCGTTTCCAGGGGCGATTCTGTACCCATAGCCTATGGTAGACGGGATTATTTTCCAATTCTTAAAATTGGTTTTCCGGTTTCCGTATTTAATATCTGAATCGAATTGGCATTCAAATACATCCAGATTTTTGCGCCGCCAAACCTGGGCGGCTTCACGAAACGAGAAGAGCCTTCAACGACCCAGATCAGCGACTTTTCCCTGGCTTTCAGGGCACGCGCCTGTTGAATATTGCTCTTGATTCTGAACCCCAAAGAACTGACGGAAAATCCGGATAGCCGATTGGGTTCGGTTTTCCATTTGTACGTTCCTCTGCACATTCTTCGACGGTCGGGCGGGCCGATTTTATAGCGGTCATGATGAATATTGAAAAAAAAGGAACGATCAAATGTCATATTCCGGAATAAGCATTGTTTGTAGAATTTGGATTCTCCGCGCTCACTAAGCCGATACCAATTTGCGCTTTTTGGGATGGATTTTCGCAATCTAGGAAAATCGTTTTTCACGAAATCGGTACCGTTAATTTTGACTCTGATGGTTTCGCTTCCGTGCGAGCTATCTATATCAAAGAAAAATCGAAAGTACTCGTTGTCGGCGTTATATCGTAGCCTCGCGGGCCAGTATAATTTGGTTTTCCCCCCGTCAAATGCGCTGCACTTGCCTTTGAGCCGGTTCAATCGCTGGCGGTATTCCGAACGGGTTTCATATTCGCCGCGGCGCGGATTTTGCGCAGCCGATTTTTTACAATCCTGCCGGGCTATATAAAAATTGGCAAGCGGTCCATCGAATAATCCTATGGAAATCGACGTCATTAACTTTTTGCCACTTGCAACATTGGATGAAAATAAAAAGGCGAACAAAAATAACAGCGGGATACTATTTTTCGACATATATAATTTTTCCATTTAGCCGGACTTCGGCCAATGTCAGATTAAACGTCTGGTAGTTCGGCGATAAGCGTAATTGCGTCGATACATCGAAATGATTGGGAAACGTTTCGACTTCGCGAATCGTATCGGGGCCTAAACGAGCGGCAAAATCTATCACTCCGCTTCCCTTGCCCATCGATCGAACTCTCGCGACATTTACCGGGTAGGACATTTGGAAATGCACGATGGTATTCGGCCAATCGATAGATATTCTCTGCGGCCTTGAGACCAGCGTAACACCTGATGTCCTAAATGAGTTCAGAGTTCTCCGTGCATTCGAAACGCGAAGATCATGGGCTTCAAGGGTTTCAAACCTCTTTCTTTCCGATTCCAATTCATTGAGAAGCCGTTTGAATTGAATTTCGAATTGCTCGAATTGAAATTCACGACCAGTCTCATTGACGCGCACGTAGGAATTTTGGCCGACCGCCGGATTTTGTACACCAAAAGCAAATACAATTATTCCAATAAAGCAAAAAATTACCCGCAATTTTGTACGCAACGCGATACCTCTCACTCTCTTGGTCTGCTCCAGATTAAATACTTCGAATGCAAAATAATAATTCAATACAGCCGAAATATTCTTTTGCTGATTGGCCTAATATTCAAGCCTCCTGCTGATAGGCCGCCAAAGTAAAATGTGAGCGCGAGGAGCGCAAGGGCCGCCAGTGTCCGCCGCAAGGCCCTGGACCTCCCGCTTTGAAAATGTCTGTTCGGATTTCTGTCCCAGATTTCCGACGTCACTGATACCACGTGGGAAAGCTTGCACTGATCCATGGCCAGCGGCCATGCATCAGTGCCGCACAAATTGCCCGGACGCGTAGGCTAAAGGCTGACCTCCAGGCGCGTCAATATTACGTCTTCTTTGGCACCGGCATGCGGATTTTCTTCGATACGGCTCCGCCATAATTTCCGAACTGGCCGGCGATGAAACTGCGATTACGGTTGGGGGCGCCGCAGACAACGATGTGCAACTCATCTGGGTCGTGCAACACCGGAACCAGGCGTTCGGGATCGCCGCTCAAGGCGAAGCGCTCTGACAAGGCACCTTTCTTAACCGATGCGGCGAGATTGTATCCTTCACTGATGCGCGCAAGCTGCTCGTCGAACTGCTTCGCCGGTATCAGCGCGTGATCATAAATCCATTGTTTCACATCGGCCTTGGAATAGCCCTCCTTAGCTAGAATTCCCGACACCAGCGGTGTTAGGCCAAGCACAGGGGCAACGCGCCCGCCAAAGCGCTCCATGGCTACGAGCAGGCTGCCGCCAAGCTCGCGAGCAACCTCGCGGGCGATAACGCGGAGGTGGTTCTCGGCTGGATCCTGGGTCAGGAAGCTATGGGTGATGGAATCCACGCCCATGATAGTGACCACGTTCGCACCGCCCGCAAATCCGCGATCAACGCTCAAGGGCGACCAGGGACTTTCCGCCTCGGCTTCGGCCAGCACGGGGTAGTAGTTGCGACCGAAGGTGGCCATATCCGCCTCGCCGATCCGGTACCCGGCGATATTGACCATGAGTAGACGGAGGAAACGGCTGACGGTGATGTTGGCCCGCGCTTCGGGCCTGAGCACCCCCTGCCCGGAATTGAAGCCGAGCTGTTTGCCGATTGGGCCGTTGAGGATGATGAGCGGCGTGATCCCGGCGGTGCTGCCGACATTTTCAATGCCGAACCCGGGATCGACCGCCGCCTCGGCAATGGCAAGTAACACCGGCATGAATTGGGGACGGCAGCCGGCCATGGCCCCGTTTACCGCCACCTTCCAGACCGTCGCGGGCAAGCGTGTCGGCGGCAAGAGGCCGATCACTTCTCCTCCGGATCGGTCGGTACATGCGAGAAATGCATCGACGGTTTCGAGCGTGGGCGGAACGATCGGCAACCCGTCGGACCAGATATGCTCCTGGAAATGCTCGTTTACTTCTTCAAGATTTCCTTGGAAGACAATTGCCCTTGGACCGACTGTCGCCGCCTTGGCGGACACCGCTTCAACCTTTGGGGAGTGGGTCAGCAGGGATACCAGTTCATCCACCAGGGGCAGCGACGTCTCAAAGATCTCGTCGCGCGTTTGGGCGCCAATGTTTGGCAGCGGGTATTCCACAAGCCGCATCGCGGAAAGACCGCCGGCACGCGCAACCAGGTCAGCAGATTTTTTGAACCCCTCGCACACGACGGCGACCGCCGGCACGCCGGCTTCTTCGAGCCAGATTGTCGCCCGCGACACGGCGGGCGCGCAGGTGCCTCAACAGCCAGCAGCGATGATAGCTCCGTCTATGCCATGCTGGCGGGCCAGGTCCGCAATACTTGCGTCCGGATGGTCGCCCCAGCTAAGACCCTGCCCAGGCTCCATCTCGACGAACTCCAGATCGGAATAAAGCGCGCCAAGATGCTGGGCAATTGCGCGCAGCGCAGTATCTCCGTTGGCGAATACCGTCCAGACCAGACCGATCTTCTTGCCGGCCAGACTATCGAGCGGCTCTGCACAAACGGTTTCATTTTTGCTAATCGAAGCATCGCTGGCGTCTCCGATTGGGCTCACGACTTCGTAGTTCGATATCATCCTGTTGTCCTCATTGGTGCGCATCTATTGGCGGCTATTCTATGGAATGCCAGTCCATTTGCAATTTTTTCCGTGCCTACTATATATACCTTCTGCTCTGGATCATTCGTGAATAGGATGCACCGAAAACCACCCGCAAGCTGGGCGGTGATAGGCGCTGTTTAGTGGTCGCGATATCGCTCCAAATAGCGAAAAATAGCCGGTATGTTCCGTAAAGAACCGTTAGGAATAGTAATGAAACGGTATGGTCGATTTTTCCGAATTATGTCGCGCGAAGTTTTTAAATCATACCCGTATAACGGCAAGCATCCCATCTTCCGCCAAATTAGGCCCATGAGCCTTGCGGCAGGCACTGGGCACTATTAGATTCCGAAACAAGACTTAAAAGGGGGGTATTTTGGAATTCGGTATACAATTTTTTCCCGATGTCGGGCCCGACCTAATACCGGCGGACCAGTATTGGAGCGAAGCGCTTGATCTGACCGAACTCTGCGAGGGGCTCGGTTTTACCCATACACGTACGGTGGAACATTACTTCCATCACTATGGCGGCTACAGCGCCAATCCATTGTTGTTCCTCGCCTCTGCGGCCCAGCGGACCAAAACCATGCGTCTGGTTACCGGCGCCATCCTGCCGATTTTCAACAACCCTTTGAAGATTGCCGCCGAGATCGGCGAGGTCGATGCCCTTTCCGGCGGGCGCCTGGAAGTAGGCTTTGCGCGTGCCTTTTTGCCGCACGAATTCCGCGTCTTCGGGCGCAGCCTCGACGAAAGCCGGGCGCGCTTCAACGAAGGAATGGAACAGGTGCGCCGGTTATTGGAAGAAGAAAATGTGAGCAGCGATGGTGAATTCCACAGCTTCCAAAACGTCACTTCCCTGCCCCGCCCAACGCAGAAACCGAGGCCGCCCTTTTGGGTAGCGACCTCGTCCAGCCTGGAAACCTTCGTTGCCGCCGGCCAGGGCGGGCACGGTGTCATGACAATCCCGCGCAAGCCGGAACTAACCCGGGAATGGCTCACCACCTACCGGCAGAACTGGAAGGACGCCGGCCACGTAGGCAATGGCCGAGTCATGTACGCGACCCACATGTACTGCGCGCCTACCACAGAACAAGCGCGCAACGAGGCCGGACCGCACCTGGAACAATATTTCAAGGCCCTCGGCGAAGCCACAAAAGATTGGATGGAGGTCACTTCCAAGGATTATCCCAACCATCCGGCCATGGTGACCGAGGCAACGACGCGCTCGATCAAGGAAATGATGGAAGGCAATGCCATCTGGGTCGGCTCGCCCGAGCACATCATCGAATGTATCGAGACCTATCAGGCTGGTGTCGGTGCCATAGACAGCGCATCGATCCAGGCCAATTTCCACACACTGAGCCTGGATCAGGCGTCGGCTTCATTGCGCTTATTCGCGGAGCATGTCATGCCGCGTTTCATATAAATTTGCTTTAGCCGGAAATTTCGCCGGTCAGGCGCCAGTTCAATTGCTGGGATTTGGATTTTCTGCCGAGCTTGATCTTGTCTTTCCTGGCTTTTTTGCGCAAGGCCGCCTCCAACTCCCGGAGCAGGTCAGCCGACAAATCTTCGTTGCCGAGCACGATCCGGACCGGGCCGTTCGGCTTGGGCTTTGCCGCAGCTTCCTTCTTTCGGGAATTGGACTTCGCGCCTCCGAATATGTCGTGCCAGCCGGCCCGGTATTCGGCGGTCCGGACGGACGAGAAATGGCTGGTCGAGAGCGCCGAGGCGGACTTGTTTTGGCTACTACTACTGCTGGCGCCACTATCGCTGCTGGACAATGTGGAACTATCGCCTGCCGGCTTGGCGGCATCGGTCTTGGCATCGGTCTTTGATTTGGTTTTGGTGGAGGCTTTCTCTTCGCTCATGCAGGCATTTCCTTGGATGGAATTAGATTAGGAGTTTTTCTTGGGTGAATTCGGTCAGGCTATAGCCCATATTTTTGGGAATGGAAAATACCGTTCCGCCATCTTCCGCCGGCGTGATCCTTGGGGTCAGTGGCACAATCTCGGTGGCCGCCGCATTTTCCATTGCCGCAGCCACGGTATCGCCGCTTTCCATCAGCCGGGTCAGGTTGCTGCGGGTCACAAACACCACGTCCCAAACGCCGGCGTCCGCATCGTTCATGACCTGGGCTGGCGTCGTCCAGGTGGAGGCCACCGATTCGCCCATATCGTGGGACGCGGCTTGGTTCTCCGGCGCGGCGATAAGATAGAACATGGTGTCATAACGCCGGGGACGCCCGGCCGGCGTGATCCAATGGCCGAACGGGATCAGATTTTCGCAGGCCAATTTCAAGTTCTCGGCCGCCGCCATCTCCCAGATGCTCGTCTCGCCTTCGTTCAATTTGTCCCGGTAGCGGTCTTGCAGGCCCCTGGCCCGCTCACCCGACACCAGATCCGGCGCATCGCCGTCATGGGCCAGCAAAACGCCAGACTCTTCAAAGGTTTCGCGGATAGCGCAGACCCGCATGGCGCGCTCGTCGGCGCCCAGACTGTCGCCGCCAGTGCACAGTCGGATGCGGCTTTCATCGCCGTCGGCCACGTCCAGGCGGCCGCCCGGAAACACCAGCGCGCCGGCGGCAAAACCCATTTTCTGATGGCGCTTGATCATAAAGACCTCTGGGCCCGCTTCGGTGTCGCGAAGCATCAGAACGGTGGCCGCCAGGAACATAGTTTCGGACATGGATTCGGACGTGGATTCCGACATGGATTTACCTATGATAATTCTGTCATTATGGATAGCTGGTAAATCGCACCATCACAATCAAATCGGATTTAGACATGCTATTTGCTGTAAAACTGTTTGACCGAGACGATCCCGGCGGCGCGCTACGCGATGCCAACCGGGACGAACATCTGGCTTACCTAGACAGCTTCGAGGACCGCACTTTGTTCGCCGGGCCGATCCTGACCGAGGATCGCACCAAGGAGCTGGGCAGCCACCGGCTGATCGATTTGAAGGACCGGGCCCAGGCCGAAGCCCATGTGGCGGACGAGCCGTACGTGACCGGCGGGCTGCAATACGGCGCCGAAATTCACCCCTGGTCGGCCAGCGTCCCCTATAGCTGGCGCGACTGCCCGCGCGGCGAAGGCAACGCCCAGTTCCTGATCCACGCCATCGACAAGCCCGGCAGCGATCAATTGCGCGACGATCTACGCGCCGCGCACGAGGCTTATCAGGCCAGCGTCGAACACCTTTATATGACGCGGGGGCCCCTGCTCAGCGAAGATGGCGGCCACCAGATCGGCAGCCTGATGATCATCGACGTGCCCGATCTGGCCGCTGCCAAGGCGTTTTGGGAAGGCGAGCCGTTCAATATCGGCGGTCTGTTCGAGCGGGTCGAGTTTTACGGCTGGCGCTTCGGCCGCGTCTTCGACCGCTTCAAGCCGGTGACTTAGGCCGCCAGGATTGCGATACTGACCACCACCAGAAACCAAAGCACGATCAGCCGAAACAGGCGCACCGGCAGCACAGTGAACAGGCGCGCGCCCAGCCAGACGGCGGCAAAGGATGGGATCGCGAGAACGCCGATATTAATATACACGGTCGCCGTGACGACACCGGCGATGATCAGTGATACCAGCACGGCCATGCCGGTGAACCCCATGACGATGATAATATTGGCCCGCTGGATGCGCGCGGCGTCGGGAATAGCCAGGAAATAAAGCACTGCCGCGGGCCCGCCAACCGACGAGATACCATTGATGAAGCCGGATAGGGCGCCGGATATCATACTGGGCACAGCCCCGCGCGGGCCGCGGTAAGTCCAGCCGCGGATGGTGATCAGCGCCATCGCCATAACAAGAATGGCGATGATTTTCTTGACCAAATCTGGATCAAGACTGACCAGCAATGCCGCCCCGAACGGCACCAAAAGGATCGCCGCCGCCAGCATCGGCAGCACATCGCGCCAATTGACCAGGGGCACCGAAGACGCCGTCAATTGGACGGTGGCCAACAGGCCAAGCCCGGCGGTGGTCGCCACCGCGTCCACCGGGCCCCAGAGGATGGCGAACAACGGCGCCATCACCAGGCCCGATCCAAAGCCGGTGTAGCCGCGCACAAAACCGCCGGCGAGAACAATCAGGAGGGCAAGCAGATTGCTCAGTTGGAAGATGGGATCAAGGGTCATGGAATTTCGGCTCGTATACAAACGGGTGGCAGGCCGCCTCTGCAATCCCTATATTATGTTTCCGTATTAAAGGCGCGGCAAAGGAAGTCAACATGGCCAATACCGGTTCCGCGGCGAGCAGCAATCGCCGTGTATTCAAACGAAAATCCGTTCTGCAGGCAGCGGCGCTGTTGGATGGATCTTCGTCGAAGCCATGTTCGGTCATTGATATCTCGGTTGGCGGCGCACAGATCGAGTTGGAGCCGGGTACCGAAAACGGCCGGACAGTCACCCTGTCCATCGAAAAATTCGGCGAATTTGAAGCGCAGGTCGCTTGGGCGCGCAAGGACCGTTGCGGCATCAAATTTACCGGCGACCCAGAAGTGATCGCCACAACGCTGATGGCCCTGGCCACTTACGGTTAAGTCAGAACTGATAGCGGCGAAGGCCGCCATCGACCGGGATCACGGTGCCGGTAATGTAGCGGGCCAGCGGCGATACCAGATAACAGACCAGCCCCGCGATATCGTCCGGCTGGCCGTATTCGCCCACCGGAATTTCATTTTCCGACTGCCATTTTCTGTATTCCGGCGTGTAGTTGCGCAAAATCTGCTCGGAAATAATGCGCCCCGGTGGAATGCAGTTGACGGTGATGCCGTGCTTGCCAACTTCGCGCGACATGCCCTTGGACCAAGAATGCATGGCCGCCTTGGCGCAGAAGGCGCCGTTGATGCCGTCCGGCTCCGACTTGCCGGTGAAATTGATAATCCGCCCCCAGGCACGATCAATCATCTGATCCAGCAGCGCCCGCGCCAATTGCCGCTGGCGGGTGAAGTTGAGGGTCATCGCCTCTTCCCACTGTTCCTCGGTGGTATCCAGATCGAACGAGCGGCTGCCGCCGGCATTGTTGATCAGAATATCGACGGAACCTAGCTCTTCGAGGGCCGCATCAGCGACCGCTTGCGACGCGCCATCGGCTAGAAGATCGGCCTCAATCACCACCGGGTCCGGGCCGCCGGCATCCGCAATTTCGCCCGCCACTTCGCCCAGTTGTTCGACCCGGCGCGCCGCGATGGCGACGCGGACGCCCTCGCCACCGAGAGCAACCGCGATACCGCGCCCGATGCCGCTCGAAGCGCCGGTCACCAATGCAGTTTTGCCGCTGATATTCAGATCCATAACTGTACCTCCATTGGCCGCATGGAATAGGAACAGGGGCCTGTTGTAAACGACCAAGCCGGCGACTATCGTCAGCGCAGCATCACTACCAATCAGCGGAGGAACGCCATGGCCGGCGCCATGCAACCGGTTGGCCGAGAAATTCTAGAATATCTACGCAGCACCTCGTTGCGCGAGATCGAACCCCTGCGTGGCCTCCGCGCGGCCACCGACGCGATCCCCGAATCGGGCTGGGAAGCGGCGCCGGAACAGGCCCAGTTTTTGGCACTTTTGGTACAGATTACGGGCGCCCGCCGAGTTCTGGAAGTGGGTACGTTTACCGGCTATTCGACCTTGGCCATGGCCGCGGCGCTCCCCGAAGGCGGTGCGCTGGTGACCTGCGATATGGTCGAAGACTATGTAAATGTGGGCGTGCCCTTTTGGCGTCTGGCCGGTGTCGACGGGCTAATAGAGGTGCGCTACGGCGCCGCCCTGGATACATTGGCCAAAATGATCGATGACGGCGAAAAATTTGACATGGCCTTTATCGATGCCAACAAAAAGGATTACGGCTACTACTACGAACAGGTGCTGCAACTCTTGCCGCCCGGCGGGTTGATCGCCTTCGACAATGTGTTTTGGGACGGCAAGGTGCTGAACGAAAGCCGCACCGAGAAATCCACGGTGGCGCTCCGCGCCCTCAACCAGAAACTGCATGGCGACGACCGGGTCAGCATCTCGATGTTGCCGCTCAACGACGGCATGACAATTTGCTGGAAACGCCCTTAAGGTCCAGTGCCGAATATGCGGTGATAGACTTTGGTGCCGGCCTTGATTCCGAGGCGCGATGCGGTGCCGCCGTTGACTTCAAGGACGGCGCGCGCCCGCCCCTTGGAGGCGATGATCGCTTCGGAGTGGGGGATGGTGCGCTCGGCAACATTTATGACGCGGCCATCGGTGCCAATGAAAATCATGTCGAGGGGGATCAGCGTATTGCGCATCCACATGGTTATGCGTTGCGCAAATCGGTAATCGAACAGCATGCCGGCGTCGGCCGCCATGGTTTCCCGAAACATCAGGCCGCGCGACTGCTGGGCGTCGGAAATAGCCAGTTCCACATCGAAAATTTTTCTGCCTTCGTTGGTATCGATGGCCAATTGGCTTTTTGGGAAGTTGACGGCATTTTGGCCGCGCGCGGACCCTGGCAAAAACAAGGCTGCCAGAAAGCCGGTTAGCAGAGCGCGGCGGTTTATGGGATTTTTCATGCTTCCATTATGGAAAAACGCCCGCCGAATACCAGAAAATTCGAAACCGGCCCTCGCTTGTTTTGGCAAAAGGAATCATTTACCAACTCAAATCACTGATTGGACGCGCGAAAGGACTTGGCAATTGGCTGATACCATTAAAATATTCATTGGATACGATCCGCACGAAGCGGCGGCCTATAACGTCCTTTGCCATTCCATTAATGCCCGCGCCAGTCAGCCCGTATCGATCACGCCCCTGTCGCTGGATCAGCTAGGTCCCTTGATGTGGCGGGAAAGGCACGATCTGCAATCCACCGATTTTTCCTTTTCCAGGTTTCTGACCCCCTATCTGTGCGATTTCGAAGGCTGGGCCCTGTTTATGGATTGCGACATGCTGGTCCTCGACGATATGGCCAATCTGTGGAAGCTGCGCGACGAGAAATTTGCAGTGCAATGCGTCAAACACGACCACAAGCCGCCGGAAGAAACCAAGTTCCTCGATCAGCCGCAGACCACTTACGAGAAAAAAAACTGGTCCAGCGTCATGCTGTTCAACGCCGCCAAATGCGCCGCGCTGACGCCGGACTATGTCAACTCGGCCACGGGGTTGGAGTTGCACCGGTTCCACTGGCTTGGCGATGATGAATTGATTGGCGAGTTACCGCACCGTTGGAACCATCTGGTCGATTATGATCCAAAGGCGCCGCCAGAGGAATTGTCGAACCTGCATTTCACCACTGGCGGACCATATTTCGAAGACTATAAAAATTGCGGCTACGCGGATATTTGGCGGGCCGAGCGGGAACGCATGCTCTTCGCGGGCGCAAACCTGCCCTAGCTGCCAGCCCTAATGATAAAGTTTGCTATTGCCGCCACCAGCGGGCGCGGTCATAGTTGAATTTGCACTGGGGGGAGCCTTAACGGGCTGAGAGGTTTCAATTGGGAAACGACCCCTCGAACCTGATCCGGTTAGAACCGGCGTAGGGACCAGTGGGGATGCCAGAAATAAAACCCTCACCACCGATTGAAGTCCAGGTCAGCGCCGCCGAAGTTTCGTTCGGCGGCTGGAAACTGTTCGAACGGCTGGCGCTTACTCTGCCGGCCGGCCAATGGACCAGCCTGTTAGGCACCAGTGGTGTCGGCAAATCCACATTGCTACGCCTGATCGCCGGGCTGGAGCCGGGCCGCTCCGAGGTGCATCTGCAATGCACCGATGGCAAGCCGCTTGCCGGGCGCGCGGCCTACATGGCGCAGCAGGATTTGTTGCTGCCGTGGCTGCCGATCATCGACAACGTCATGCTCGGCGCCCGGCTTCGCGGCGATGCAACAGGCGACACACGATCGCGGGCCTTGGCGCTGTTGGCGGCGGTTGGGCTGGAAGCCAACACCGGCGACATTCCGGCGATGCTGTCCGGCGGCATGCGCCAGCGCGCCGCCCTTGCCAGAACCTTGTTGGAGGACCGGCCCGTGGTGCTGATGGACGAGCCTTTTTCGGCCCTCGATTCCATCACCCGGATCAAATTGCAGGAGCTTAGCGCCCGGTTGCTCGCCGGAAAAACAATTCTGCTGGTCACCCACGATCCGATGGAAGCGCTGCGCCTCAGCCACCAAATTTATGTCCTGGCCGGGCGTCCTGCCCGGCTGGAAAACCCCATGCAACTGGATGGCATCCCGGTGCGCGATCTGCATGATCCGTCGGTCCTGCAAGGCCAGGCCGATCTATTGCAACGCCTGTCCGATGCCGAGGCGGCGCTGCCATGATTATTCTTCGCCCGCTCATCATATTCGCCGGTTTGCTATTTGTCTGGCAGGTGATTGTCTGGTTGTCGGGCGCGCCGCCATTCATCCTGCCCTCGCCGCTCCGCGTCGGCGGCGCCCTCGCCGGTCAATTCGATATCATCCTGCCCCATGCCGGCGTAACCTTGGCCGAAATTTTGATGGGTCTTATCCTCGGCACCATTCTGGGTTCGGTCAGCGCGCTGACCATGGCCTATTTCGCGCCGGCGCGCCGCTGGCTGTTTCCGGTGCTGGTAATATCCCAAGCGATCCCGGTGTTCGCCCTGGCACCGATCCTGGTTTTGTGGCTGGGCTATGGCATTATCTCCAAAGTGGTGATGGCGACGTTGATCATCTATTTCCCAGTGACCGCCGCTTTTTTCGACGGCCTCCGGCGTACCGAGCCGGGCTATCTGGACCTGGCCCGGACCATGAATGCATCGCGCTGGGCAATTTTACGCCAAATCCGTCTGCCCGCCGCCTTGCCGGCTTTTGCATCCGGGCTGCGCGTCGCCACCGCCGTCGCGCCCATCGGCGCCATCGTCGGCGAATGGGTCGGCTCCAGCCAAGGACTTGGCTTTTTAATGCTGCACGCCAATGGCCGTATGCAGATTGATGTGATGTTCGCGTCTCTGTTCATTTTGGCGATCATCGCCGTCACCATTTATTTCATCGTCGATGCCGGTTTACGCCGCCTATTGATCTGGCAACCGGAATCCCATCCCAGCAACGACTAACCAACCGGAGAAAATTAAATGAAACTTCCCAAACATCTCGCCGCCGCGTTGTTCGCAGCTGCGTTCCTTATCAGTGCCGGCCCGGCATCGGCGGCGGAGAAACTGACTGTGCTTCTGGATTGGTTCGTTAATCCCGATCACGCGCCGCTGATCATCGCCAAGGAAAAAGGCTTTTTCAAAAACCACGGCCTCGACGTCGAACTGGTGGCGCCCGCCGATCCCAATTTGCCGCCCAAGCTGGTCGCCGCCGGCAAGGCCGATCTAGCGGTTTCCTATCAACCGCAATTGCATGTCCAGGTGGCCGAAGGCCTACCGCTGGTACGCATCGGCACTCTGGTTTCGACACCGCTTAACTCGTTGGTGGTTCTGGCGTCCGGTCCGATCAAGTCCATCGCCGATCTGAAAGGCAAAAAAGTTGGCTTCTCGGTGGGCGGGTTTGAGGACGCGTTGTTGTCGGCGATGTTGTCGCGGCACGGCCTGACCTTGAAGGATATCACCCTGATCAATGTCAATTTTTCGCTTTCGCCGGCCCTCATCACGGGCAAGGTGGACGCGGTGATCGGCGCCTTTCGCAATTTCGAGCTGAACCAAATGGATATCGTCAAACGGCCTGGGCGCGCCTTCTTTCCCGAAGAAGAGGGCGTTCCCTCTTATGACGAGCTGATCATTGTCGCCAACAAGGCCAAACTTGGCGATAAGCGCTATGGCGCGTTCTTGCGCGCCCTCGAAGACAGTGTCCAGTTCCTGGTTAATCATCCAGATGAAAGCTGGAAATTTTTTATCGGCGCACACAAAAAATTGAATGACGAATTGAACAAACGCGCCTGGCGCGACACCTTGCCCCGATTCGCACTTCGCCCCGCCGCCTTGGATAAGGGGCGGTATCGCCGATTTGCCGCTTTCTTAAAAAAACAAGGGCTGATTAAGGTTATCCTGCCGGTCGGAGACTACGCCGCCGAACTGCCTTGATGAACTTTCAAAAGCCCGCTAGGTATTTCTCCAGTGTCCGAGGGGCAAATTCGGACCGCATAGGCGGTGCGTAGAATGAGTTGGGCGGCATGCTAAGACACGTCAGTTTGGGAGTGGTTTTGTTTATATTATGGCTGGCCCTGTCCGGCCATTTCCACGAGTTGATTCTCATTGAGCTTGGGGTGGTTTCCTCCATATTCGTGGTCTGGATCGCGCACCGGATGAACTTGGCGGATGACGAAGGCCATCCCATCCAAATGACATTGGGCGCCTTGAGTTTTTTGCCTTGGCTGGCCTGGGAAATTATCAAGGCAAATATTGATGTAGCGCGCATCATCCTAAGTCCCAGCCTGCCCATCAGCCCTGTTCTGTTCAAGGTGAAGGCAAGCCAGGTAACCGAGGTCGGTATGGTGGCCTACGCCAATTCCATCACCCTGACGCCGGGAACTGTCACTGTCGATGTCGATGACGCCAGCTCCGAATTTACTATCCACGCAATCACCGCCGAGGCCGCGAACGAACTGGAAACCGGCCGCATGGACCGGCGCGCGGTGCGTATGGAAGGCGTTTCCGGGCGCCCAACCAAGGGCGCAGATTGATGTTTATCGCCGCTGGAGCCGCCGTAATCATCGCCATGGCCATCGCCATCGTCCGCCTCATACTGGGGCCGACAGTTTACGACCGCATCCTGGCGGTCAATGTATTCGGCTCGAAAGCCCTGTTGCTGATCGCCGTCCTCGGCTTCCTGACCGACCGGCCGGAATTCATGGATATCGCGCTGGTCTATGCGCTAATCAGCTTTGTCGCCACCATCGCTCTGATGAAATTTTTCAAATTCGCGCACCTGGGCCAACCCCATTCCGGTGACAATTTGGGGGACCTATGAGCCTGATCGCCGATATCTTCAGTTGGATATTTATTCTGCTCGGCTCGGCCTTCGTTCTGATCGGCGCCATCGGGCTGATCCGTTTTCCCGACGTTTACAGCCGCATGCATGCCGCCGGCATCACCGATACCCTCGGCATCGGCTTGATGTTTTTGGGTATGATCGTGCAGTCCGGCCTGACGCTGGTATCGTTGAAACTTGTCCTCATCATCATGTTCATGTTTTTCGCCAGCCCCACCGCCACCCATGCCCTGGCACAGGCAGCACTGGGATCGGGCTTGAAGCCGCAACTGGCCGAAGATCGGACCGCCAAGCCCAAAGACGAAGAAGGAGACGAGCCATAGAAAGCATCCTCGATGTCGCGCTCCTGCTTCTGATGGTGGCGGTTGCCTTCGCCATTGCCCGGCTGCGCAATCTATTCACAATTGTCATGCTGATGGGCGTCTTCAGCCTGTTGTCGGCTGTCCTCTATGTCCTGCTGTCGGCGGTCGATGTGGCCTTTACCGAGGCCGCAGTCGGCGCCGGCGTCTCCACGTTGCTGGTCCTCGGCACCATTGCGCTAACCTCGGAGCGAGGCGATTACACGCCGGAAAAATTCAAGGTGATGCCGCTTCTGATCGTTGCGGCCACTGGCGTGGTGCTGATTTACGGCACCCTCGACATGCCCCTTTATGGTGATCCGGACGCACCGGCCAACAAACATGTAGTGCCCCGCTATATCGAACAATCCGGCGCCGAAATCGGCGTTCCAAATATCGTCACGTCGGTTTTGGCCAGCTACCGGGGCTTCGATACGTTGGGCGAGGTGGTGGTAATTTTCACCGCTGCCATAGGCGTTCTCGTTCTTCTGGGACGAGGCCATAATCGGTGGCGGCCCGGTATGCGCGCCGGGGTTGGCGCGAAGCGCGAGGAGGAAGAAGTTTGAATTCCCATTCCATCCTTCGCGTCGTCGCCAAGTTTATGATCCCGTTCATATTCCTCTATGCCCTCTATGTGCAGTTTCATGGTGATTTCGGGCCCGGGGGCGGCTTTCAAGCGGGCGTGATATTCGCCGTCGGCTTCATCCTGTATGCGCTGATCTACGGCATCGACGAAGCGCGGCGCGTATTGCCAGCAGGGCTAACCCGGACACTGCTGTCGCTAGGCGTTCTATTGTATGCCGGCGTTGGCGGCCTCGGTATTTATCTCGGCGGCAATTTTCTGAACTATTCGGTGTTGTCCAGCCATCCTGTCTCCGGCCAGCATCTCGGCATATTCCTGATCGAGTTCGGCGTCGGCACAACCGTTGCGGCGACCATGATCACCATCTTTTTCATCTTCGCCGGCCAGGACCGCTAAGCATGGCATTTCCCGGCCTTATCAATTATTGGATCGTCGTCATATTGATGATGACCGGGTTCTATATCGTCATATCCCAAGGCAATCTGATCAAAAAAATTGTCGGGCTGAATGTCTTTCAGGTATCGGTTTTCGTCTTCTATATATCCATGTCCAAGGTTTTCGGCGGCGCGGCGCCCATCCTGGACGACAGCATCGAGACCTATTCCAACCCCCTGCCTCACGTATTGATCCTAACCGCCATCGTCGTCGGGGTCGCCACCACCGCCCTCGGCATGGCCCTGGTGGTGCGCATACGTGATGCCTACGGCACAATCGAGGAGGATGAAATCCAGCGCCTCGAGGCCGAGGAGAGCGAGCCATGATCGCCGAACATTTCCCGGTTTTGGTGGTGATATTACCGTTGGTCACGGCGCCGATCTGCGTAATGCTGCGCCATGGCGGGCGGGCCTGGTTGCTGGCCACCATCGTCACCTGGGCCTCGTTCGCCCTTGCCATCGCTCTGCTGCGGCAAGTGATGGATACGGGAGCCATATCCTATCTGCTCGGCGATTGGGCGGCGCCTTGGGGGATCGAATACCGCATCGATCAGCTATCGGCGTTCATTATCCTGATAGTTACGGCTATCGGCTCGGTGATGATGGTTTTTGCACCGAAAAGCGTCACCGCGGAAATTCCCGGTGATCGGGTCTATCTGTTCTACACCATGTATCTGCTGACTTTTGCCGGCCTGCTGGGCATGGCGGCGACCGGCGATGCGTTCAATCTGTTTGTGTTCCTGGAAATATCGTCGCTATCCACCTATGTATTGATCAGCCTCGGTAAGGAACGCCGGGCACTGACGGCGGCGTACCGCTATCTGGTCTTGGGCACCCTTGGCGCCACCTTCTACATCATCGGCGTTGGCATGATGTATCAAATGACCGGAACGCTGAATATGGCCGATCTGGCGGTGCGGCTGCCAGCCGTTGCCGAGACCAAAACCATCCTCGTCGCCGTCGGCTTCCTGACAGTCGGCATCGGGCTGAAAATGGGCTTGTTTCCACTGCATCTGTGGCTGCCCAATGCCTATACCTATGCGCCTTCGGTGGTCACCGCGTTTCTGGCGGCGACGGCAACCAAAGTCGCTGTCTATGTGCTCCTTCGCATCTACTACACATTTTTCGGCGCCGGAATTTTCGAGGGCCTTCCGGTCAGTAATCTGTTGTTGGCGCTCGGCATCATCGCCGCCTTAGGCATGTCGGCGGTGGCCATCTTCCAGGACAACGCCAAGCGCCTACTAGCCTATTCCAGCGTCGCCCAGTTGGGCTATATCGTCATTGGCATCTCTTTGGTGACCGCAACCGGCGCCATGGCCAGCATCCTGCATCTGTTTAATCATGCGCTGATCAAGGGATCGCTGTTCCTGGTTCTGGCTTGTGTTTTCTACCGTATCGGTTCTACCAAGGTCGATGATATGGCCGGGCTCGGCAAATCCATGCCATTTACCATGGCGGCCTTTGTGCTCGCCGGCTTCTCGTTGATCGGTATCCCGCTGACCACAGGCTTCATCTCCAAGTGGTTCCTGATCAACGCTGCCTTGGAAAAAGGCTGGTGGATCGTCGCCGTGGTTGTCGTGGCCGCCACTTTAATGGCGGTAATTTATTTCTGGAAGGTGATCGAGGCGGTCTATTTCCGACCGCGCCCAGACGGCGCATTGGTGGTCACCGAGGTGCCGGCCTTGATGCTGGTTCCGCTTTGGGTGCTGGCGGGCGCCAATATTTATTTTGGTACCAATACGAACCTCAGCGTCGGCACCGCACGCCGGGCGGCAGAGATTTTGCTAGGAGGTGGCGGTTAATGGAATCGCTTCTGCCCTGGACCATCGTCATCCCGCTGATCGGCGCCGGCCTGATCATTTTGGCGAGACACCGGCCTAACCTTAGAGAAACGGTAACACTGCTGACCGCAGCGGCCCTGTTCTTGAGCGTGGTTAGTCTGACACCCGCCGTTCTTGATGGCGGGCGGCCAAGCCTGGTGATCTGGGGTATCCTGCCGGGCCTGGATTTGATGTTGAGGGTGGAACCGCTCGGCATGTTGTTCGGTCTCGTGGCCTCCGGGCTTTGGATCGTCAATTCGCTATATTCCATTGGCTACATGCGCGGCAACAAAGAGCAAAGCCAAACCCGGTTCTACTTTTTCTTTGCCGTTTCCCTGGCCGCCGCCATCGGCGTCGCCTTTGCCGGCAACATGCTGACCCTGTTTATGTTCTACGAAATTTTGACAATCTGCACTTATCCGCTGGTGACACATTCCGGCACCGCTGAAGCGGTCAAATCGGGGCGCACCTATTTGGGCATCCTGATCTCCACATCTATCGGGCTTCTGATGGTGGGGATCATCTGGACCTGGAACGCCGCCGGCACTTTGGATTTCACGCCGGGCGGCATCCTCAAGGGCAAAGTTTCAGACGGCCTCATCGGCGTCCTGTTGTTCCTCTATATGTATGGTATCGGCAAGGCGGCGCTGATGCCAATCCATCGCTGGCTGCCCGCCGCCATGGTGGCGCCAACGCCGGTCAGCGCCCTTTTGCATGCCGTCGCGGTGGTCAAGGCCGGCGTCTTCACGGTGTTGAAAGTTATCATCTATATCTTCGGTATCGAATTGGTGAACGGAACCGCCGCATCCCTGTTGCTGGCCGGCATTGCGGCGGCGACATTGCTGTTCGCATCCGTTATCGCCATGCAAAAAGACAACTTGAAGGCGCGGCTCGCATATTCCACGGTCAGTCAACTTTCCTACATTATTTTGGGCGCCGCTATCGCTACCGGGGCAAGCGTGATCGGCGGCGGCATGCACATTGCCATGCATGCATTCGGAAAAATCACCCTGTTTTTCTGCGCCGGCGCCATCTACACGGCCCACCATCTAACCTTGGTGAGCGAGTTGAATGGTATCGGCCGCAAAATGCCGGTGACCATGATCGCCTTTGTGGTGGGCGCCCTCAGTATCATCGGCTTGCCACCCATGGGCGGCTCGCTAAGCAAATGGCACCTGATGCTGGGCGCGGCGGAGGGCGAGCAGTTCATCTTTATCGCCGTTTGGATGCTGTCTTCGATCCTCAGCGTCGCCTATCTGATGCCGATCGTGGTGCGCGCCTTTTTCCGGCCGCTTCCCACGCCACAATCAGTCGGCGTGGCGGCGACGGGCGGCGAAGGCGGCATCGAGGAAGCGCCTTTGTTCTGCCTGATCGCCATCGTTATCTCAGCGGCGGGCACCTTCGCGCTGTTTTTTGCCGCTGGCGATATCGGCCAGTTGCTGGCACCCCTGGCCAAACCATAATAGGAAAAAAGTGACGTGAGCGAAATCCAGGATAATCAGACCGCCAACGAAGAGAGCCCAGCGAAGCGCTATTGGCTCGATGATATCCGCAACGTCCACAAGCTGTTCTGGGCGCTGGTCGCGGTTTGTGCGTTGCTCTTTGTATCCGACGCTTTTTATGAAAAACACGTGATTTTTCCATTCGAAAAATGGTTCGGATTTTTTGGCCTGTTTGGCTTTTTCCTGTCATTTGCTTTGGTCCTGACGGCGCGGGAGTTGCGTAAATTGCTGAAGCGCGACGAGGATTATTATGATCGCTGAGTTTCCCCCCGGCCTGCTGATGATCGTCGGCGCGATTTTCGTGCCGTTCGTCCGGGGCCATCTACGCTCGGCCTACATGTTGGCGTTGCCGCTGTTGGGGATTTGGCAACTTGTACTGCTGGATCCGGGAACCTTCGGCGCAATGTCCGTATTCGGTTTCGAACTGACCCATGTGCGCGTTGACAAGCTGAGCCTGATCTTCGGTTATATCTTCTACATCGCTGCCGCCATCGGCATCATATTCGCCTGGCACATCAAGGATTTGGCGGAGCAAGCCTCAGCGCTGGTCTATGTGGGCGCGGCGGTGGGAGCCACATTCGCCGGCGATTTGATTACCCTGTTCGTTTATTGGGAATTGGCGGCACTATCGTCGGTATTTTTGATATGGGCCGGGCGAACGGAACGCGCCTACAGCGCCGGAATGCGATACCTGATGATCCAAATATTATCCGGCGTGCTGCTGGCCGCTGGCGCGGTTTTGCTGGCCAGCGAAACCGGTTCCGTGGCCTTCAATAATATCGGCATAGACAGCCTTGGCGGCATCCTGATTTTGGTTGCCTTTGGCATAAAATGCGCCTTCCCGTTGCTGCATAACTGGCTCCAGGACGCCTATCCGGAAGCCTCGCCAACAGGCACGGTTTTCTTGTCGGCGTTCACCACCAAGTTAGCAGTCTATGCCTTGGCGCGTGGCTATGCGGGCACCGAAATATTGATTTGGATCGGTGTCGCTATGACCGCATTTCCCATATTTTTTGCGGTGATCGAAAACGATTTACGCCGGGTGCTGGCCTATAGCCTCAACAACCAACTGGGTTTCATGGTGGCTGGTATCGGTATCGGTACGACCCTGGCAATCAACGGCGCGGTCAGCCACGCCTTCGCCCATATCCTCTATAAGGCGTTATTGTTCATGTCGATGGGAGCCGTCTTGCACCGGGTGGGCACGGCCAAAGGCTCGGAATTGGGTGGATTGTACAAGACCATGCCTTGGACAACCGGATTTTGTATCATCGGCTCGGCCTCCATTTCCGCCTTTCCCCTGTTTAGCGGCTTTGTCACCAAATCGATGATCCTGACCTCGGCCGCCGAGGAAGGTTATCTAATCCCGTTCCTGATTTTGCTGTTTGCATCGGCCGGCGTCTTTCACCATTCCGGAATCAAAATTCCGTTTTTCGCCTTCTTCGCCCACGATTCCGGCAAGCGGCCCAAAGAGGCGCCCTTCAATATGCTGCTGGCCATGGGACTGGCGTCATTCTTCTGCATCGGCATCGGGGTCTATCCGCAGCCACTCTACGCGTTGCTGCCGTTCCCGGTAGACTACGTGCCGTATACAACCACCCATGTGATGACCATCTTGCAGCTTCTCATGTTTTCGGCGCTCGCCTTTGGCGTGTTGCAACGAACTGGACTGTATCCGCCGGAGCTTCGCTCCACGATCCTGGATTTCGATTTCAGCTACCGTTGGCTGGCACCCAAAATCATCAACTGGTTCATGGATGCGGGCGCACGTGCCTGGGCCTCGCTGAAAACCGATTTGCTCGAAATGCTGGCGCAATTCATTGCCGCCGTTTTCCGTTACACCGGCCCCAAGGGCATATTCGCCAAATCCCAGTCGACCGGCTCCTCGGCTGCCGTGATCGTCACATTGCTGCTGATATTCCTGGTGGCGCTGCTGGCCTGAGCGGGCAAACCCTAGCTCGGCTTTACCTTTCTCGGCGCCCAGGCTTTGACCTCGACGGCGCGCCCGGTGTGTGAACGCATCACCTTGGGCTTCACGACGCTGTCGACAGCCGGAGTTTCGGTGGAGGCGACGAACGAATCCCGCATCTCGGCAAGATCAATTTCGGCTCGCCGCCCGCGCTTGAGAGCGGCCTTATAGGCGGGATTGCGGCGGCAGAGTTTTGCCAAATAATCCGCAGAATGATGACCAAATCGGCGCCAGATACTGTCCACGAAGGAGCGCACATCGTCGTTGAGATTGATCGGCACGTCCAGACTGGGGCGGCCTCTGGTAAAGGTCTGATAGATAGAGGGCTCGATCGGCCCCACCACTTCGGCCACGAAAATGGCCGGCACCAACCGTTTGCCTTCATAGGCCACGGCGAAATAGGACTGCGCCAGAAACATTAGATATTGCAGCTTGATGGGCTGCAGATATTCATTGTCGTTGAGCGCCCGGTCGGAAAACCAGAAGGCAATCTCAAAAACGGAATCCACGGCAGATGGCATCGAAACCCTTTCGCTTTACATTCGCCGGCGGCTTGGAGGGCGTGATTGTTCTAATAAAATTACCCTGCCGTTCCTCAATATATTATTACCGCCCGCCGAAACCAACAATGATTTGATTTCTTGGCCATTGAATTTGCCGGAAAGGCCGGTCACTCTGCGTGCATCTTACGTTGGCTCAAATGGAGTGGTGACTTGCCATGACTATTAACTACCCACAATCCGATCTATCCATACGCGATGATTTGATCGGCGCTCAGGCCCGGTTTTGGGAGCATTTGGCGGCGCCCGGCACCTGGCTTAGCGGCGCCGAACGTATCGCCATAGCCGCCGAAGCGCGCGGTGTCCGCAACTGCGATTTCTGCAAAATCCAGAAAGACGCCCTGTCGCCCAATTCGATCCAAGACACCCACCAATCATCCACCGATCTGGCGCCGAATATGGTGGAAGTGATCCACCGCATCGTCAGCGATCCCGGCCGCCTGACCGAGGCTTGGGTGCGCGGCGTCGTCGATAGCGGCATTTCCGATGGCGCTTATGTAGAAACCGTCGGGCTGATAGCAACGGCGATGGTTATGGACACATTCGCCGCCGGCATCGGCCACGATGATGTTCCGTTGCCCGCACCGGCGGCGGGCGAGCCTAGCCGATACACGTCATCGGGCGCCAAGCGTGCCGCCGCGTGGGTGCCCATTACCGAGCCCGAAGACATCACCGAAGAAGACGGCGACCTCTATCCCGGCAGAAGCGCCTATATCCAGCGCGCCCTCTCATCGGTGCCCGATACCAAACGTGGCTATTGGGATCTGGCCGTGGCCAACTACCTGCCTGCCGAGCATATGCCAAATTTCGACACCGATTTTCGCGCCATTTCACGCAATCAAATCGAACTGATTGCGGCCCGAACATCGGCCTTGCATGGGTGCGCTTATTGAACGACGGCACATGCCTATATGCTCCGTGAGAGCAACAACACAATCGGAACCACGTTCGACATGACCGACGTCACCGGCGGCGTCAGCGGCGAAACAGATATCCCGCACGCCGATCTGTTATCCGCGTTTGCGGAAGCCGTCTATTATCGGGATGGCCCATTGATTGGCGAAATACAGACTGAAATTCGCCAAATTCTTGGCGATGCGGCGTTTGTCGATTGCGCCGCCGTCGCTGCGGCATTTCATGGTTTTGTGCGCGTCGCGGACGCCACCGGCATCCCTTATGAGGGCGCCGGAGGCGGCACCGATACCGCCGATTTACGCAGCGAAGTAGGGATCGATCAATTCTATCGTATCGCCGGGGAGTAGCCGGCGATAAATTGGTGGTTGCGCATTGCTAAAGGGTTGGTTCAAATGCTATGCGTAATATCCTAGGGGAGACCCGGGGAAACCTGGGAATACCATATAAATAAACTGATCAGAACGAGGTGGATATGCCATCGGTAAGCATGACGGTTAACGACAAGCAAGTTTCGGGGGAAGTCGAGGGACGCACCCTTTTGGTTCAATTTCTGCGCGAGCATCTGGGATTGACCGGCACGCACGTCGGCTGTGACACGTCCCAATGCGGCGCCTGCACGGTACATGTGAATGGCCGTGCGATGAAATCCTGTTCGCTCCTGGCCCTGCATCTGGACGGCGCCGACGTGCAGACCATCGAAGGTCTGGCTGACGGCGATACCCTGCATCCCATGCAGGAAGCTTTTCGCGAACATCACGCCTTGCAGTGCGGTTTTTGCACCCCCGGCATGGTGATGAGCGCCATCGGCATCGTCAATGACAACCCGGACCTGGATGAAAAGACCATTCGACATCAGTTGGAAGGCAATATCTGCCGCTGTACCGGGTATCATAATATTGTCGAGGCGATTGGCGCCGCGGCTGAAGATATGAAGGGATAAGGCGATGTATGATTTTAATTATCAGCGCGCCTCCTCCATCGAAGACGCGGCGTCCAAGCACGCCGCCGCCGACGATGCCCGCTATCTGGCCGGCGGCATGACCATGGTTCCGGTTCTGAAACAACGCCTGGATCAGCCCTCAGATGTAGTTGATCTTGGCAGCCTTGGCGATCTGACCGGCATCTCTGAAGACGGCGGTGCCATCGTTATCGGCGCCATGACCACCCATCACGACGTCGCCACGTCGGATCTGGTCAAATCCAAAATTCCGGCGCTCGCCGATCTGGCTGGCACCATCGGTGATCCCATGGTGCGTAACCGGGGCACAATCGGCGGCAGTCTTGCCAACAACGATCCGGCAGCCAGCTATCCGGCCGCCGTGCTTGGTCTCGGTGCCACCATCCGAACCAACAAGCGCTCCATCGAAGCCGATGATTTTTTCACCGGCATGTTTGATACGGCGCTGGAAGAGGGCGAGCTGATCACCGCCGTTTCCTTCCCGGTTCCGGAACAGGCTGGCTACAAGCATTTTCCCAATCCGGCCTCGCGCTTTCCGATTGTCGGCGCTTTCGTTGCGAAAACCGGCGGCGGCGTTCGCGTTGGCATCACCGGCGCCTCGCCTTGCGCCTACCGGCAATCAAGCTTTGAAGATGCGTTGTCCGGCGGCCTTGATCCTGAAAGTCTGAAAGGTATCGAGGTTTCGTCTGACGGCATGAATTCAGATATCCATGCATCCGCCGAATACCGCGCCCATCTGGTCAACGTCATGGCCCGGCGCGCTATCGGAGGCTAACTGAGCAACCAAACGAGGGCTGCCATGACCGATACTGATACCGTGTTGGATCAGGCCGCAGACTGGCTGGGCAATGGCAAGGGCGTCGCGCTCGCCACGGTCATTGGCACCTGGGGCTCGTCGCCGCGCCCCGTTGGCAGCCAGCTTGCAGTCGATGACAAGGGCGCCTTCGTCGGTTCTGTCTCCGGCGGCTGCATCGAAGGCGCCGTCGTCGGCGAGGCGTTGAGCACCATTGGCGACGGCAAGGTCCGCATCCTCGATTTCGGCGTCACTAACGAAGAGGCCTGGGAAGTCGGCCTCGCCTGCGGCGGCAATATCCGCATTTTTGTTGAACGCGCCGGCGACAAGTCAGAAATCTCCCGCCTCGCCACAGAAAAACCGTTGGCGGCAGTCACCGATTTATCGGACGGCAGCCGAGGGTTCGTGACGCCATCCGATATTTCCGGCGATCTTTCCCTGGACGATGACATTGTCGCCAAGGCTCGCGTGGCGCTTCGCGATGACCGCAGCGGCGTTTACGAGGCCGGCGATGGCGAGTTGTTCGTACACGTCTATAACCCGCCTTTGCGCCTGTTCGTGGTCGGCGCCGTTCATATCGCGCAAACCCTGGTGCCGATGGCTAGATTGGCCGGCTACAATATCACAGTAGCCGATCCTAGGGGATCGTTCGCGACACCGGACCGCTTCCCGGAAACCACATTGTCGGTGGAATGGCCCGATGACGCCTTGAACGAATTTGCACCCGATGCCCGCTCGGCCATCGTCACCCTGACCCATGATCCGAAGCTGGACGATCCGGCGCTCGAAGTAGCGTTGAAATCAGACGCCTTTTACATCGGCTCGCTGGGCTCGCGCCGGACCCACGCATCGCGCCTAGAACGATTGACCGAAGCAGGATTTTCCGAACAGGACACAAGCCGCATCAATGCCCCCATCGGGCTTGATCTTGGCTCGGCGTCACCGGCAGAAATCGCGGTCTCCGTGCTCGCCGAAATCATTGCCGCCAAGCACGGCAAACTTAGGCCCGAATGAAATTTGGCCCGGTACCGGCCGGCGAAGCGGTTGGCACGATCTTAGCGCACTCGACGCGCTTAGAGGGCCGTATCATAAAAAAAGGAACGGTACTGAGCGCCGACGATATCGCCGCCATCACCGATGCCGGTATCGAGCAAATCACGGTGGCCGCCCTGGATGCCGGCGATGTCACCGAAGATGAGGCCGCCGCCGCCATAACCGATGCGCTGACCGGTCCAGGCATTCATGCCGGGCGCGCCTTCACCGGGCGCTGCAATTTGATCGCCGATGCCCATGGCGTACTTGCCTTCGAGCGCGAAATTCTGGACCGGCTTAATTTGGTATCCGAATCAGTAACTGTCGCCACCGCGCCCGCCTACGAAGTGGTCGGCGAAGGCCAATTGGTCGCCACCATCAAAATTATTCCCTTTGCCATTTCAGCAGCCGTTCTCGACGCCGTCATGGCCGTCGCCAAATCGGGTTCGCCCATGATATCCGTGGCGCCGTTTCGGCCCCGCAAAACAGGATTGATACTAACCCGCCTGCCCGGCATGAAGGAAAGCATCCTCGACAACACTGTCAAAACCGCGGCCGCGCGCATCGAAGCCTATGGCAGCTCAATTACCCGGGTCATTCGCTGCGAGCATGACCAAGGCCAGGTGGCGAGCGCCATCAAAGAAATCGCCGATGACGGCTGCGAGATGGTTTTTATATTCGGCGCATCAGCGGTGGTCGACCGTCAAGATGTGCTTCCCGCCGCCGTGGTTGAAGCCGGCGGACGGGTCGATCATTTCGGTATGCCCGTTGATCCCGGTAATTTGTTGTTTATCGGCAGCGCCCTGGACCGTCCCGTGGTGGGTATGCCCGGCTGCGCTCGCTCGCCAAAGCTGAACGGTTTTGATTGGGTGCTATGGCGATTGCTGGCCGGCATCGAAGTGACCGCCCGCGATATCATGCTGATGGGCCCCGGCGGGCTTTTGAAGGAGATATCCGAGCGCGGCCAGCTCCGTGCCAACCAGAACGGCGCCAAAGCCGGCGCTCATGAGCCCCGCATCGGCGCATTGATCTTGGCTGCCGGCTCGTCCCGGCGCATGGGCGCGGAAAACAAACTGCTCGCCGGCGTTGGTGGCCAGCCAATGGTCTCCCACATCGCCCGCGCCGTCGCCGCCGCCGATGTGGCTGCCGTCACCGTGGTGACCGGCCACGAGGCGGAATTGGTCAAGGCGGCGCTGGACGAAACAGACCTTGCGGCAAACTACGTGCACAACCCGGATTATGGCCGCGGACTTTCCACGTCGCTCCGTACCGGGGTTGCGGCCCTTGCCGATGATCTCGATGGAGTGGTTATCTGCCTTGGCGACATGCCGTTGGTGTCCACGGATGATATCAACAAGCTGATCCGCGCTTTTGATCCGGTTGAGGGCCGCGCCATTTGCGTTCCAGTTTCCGGACGCAAACGCGGCAATCCGGTTCTATGGGCGAAATCATTTTTGGCCGAGATGGCCGCTATCAGCGGCGATGTGGGCGCCCGCCATCTTCTGGAACAGCATGCCGAACAGATCTTCGAGGTGCCGGTGTCCGGCGAAGGCGTGCTGATGGATATCGATACGCCGGAACGATTGGCGGAACTGCGCACGCGCAAATAAAAATGGCTCCCACCGGAAGCCCCATACACGCACGCGCTTTTCAGTATTACCTTAAAGTTTTAGCGACAGATTATCGCCAATTGAGGGCACATTATCGTGGATGACGGCAGCGGTGTTTACATAGGTACCGATGCCATGGGCCAAAGCCGCCTGGGACACCCGGCGATTAAAGGCGCCCTTAATCTCGGACATATTCACGTCGCTGGCAAAGGCGCTGACGAAGCTTTCACTGGAATTCTCCAACAATGCGGAATTCATCTCGCGCTTCGGCATGCGCCGGAATTGCTGCTGCGGTTGCCCGGCGCCGCTATCATCGCCAACCCAGGGGTTAAAGCGGGCGCTGTCACTGTCGGCGTTTAGCCCCGAACGCTCGTCAACTTCGGAAATTCTGTCGGAGGTGACAGACGCGATTGAGCCGCCCGCCGGATATCTGCTGGCGAGTGCGGGTACCATTGCCGTGCGTGACACGCTTGATGCTAAAGCCATAGCGCTTATCTACATCTCCTCACGTTTTAGTATATATTAATTTATTGTTAATTGTCAATATATTAGGGCTCCAGGCCATGGGTTTTCAGGTAACCAATGGCCCGCTTTGCCGCGCCATGATCGTAAAGATCGTTGTGTCCGGCATCGGCAAACTCAATAAATTCCTTGGGCTCCGACGCGACCGCATACAACGCCCGGCCAAAACGCATTGGAACCGTGGTGTCACGGAGGCCGTGCAAAAACAGCAACGGCGCGCCGGCACCGGTGATTTTGCGTTCCGATTCATATCGGTCCCGCACCAGGAATTTGACCGGAAATATTGGAAACTGACTTTGCGCCACATTGGCGATGGAAGAGAACGATGATTCCAGGATCAGGGCCGCAAAATTTCCGCTTTGGGCCAAATTTACGGCCACACCTGTACCGAGAGATTCGCCGTAGAGGATGATGCTTTTTGAAATTATTTTGTTTTGTTTCAAATAGTTAAGTGCCACCGCAGCATCCTCGTACAGACCTTTTTCTGTAACCTTTCCCCGGTTGGGGCCATAGCCGCGATAGCCGGCCAGCAGCACCCCATAGCCGGCATCCAGATAGGGCCGCACCTTTTGGGCGCGGTGCCCGGCATGGCCGGCATTGCCATGGAAATAAAGGATTGTCCGGCCATCCTTGGCAGACTTCCGGTACAGCGATTGCAGCCGCAACCCACCGGGGGTCACGTATGTCACCAAATTAAGTCCGAGGGCGTTCAATTCCACCATATCGAAGGCGCTTTTCGACGGATGGTAAAGCAACGAGCGCTGTACCAGAAATAACAATAGCAGCATCCCGGCATAGGCACCGACAAATATCACGACGAAGGTCATCATCTTCTTCATCGACCATTTTCACGCATCAAGACGCCGCCGGAGGCAGACGCGCCCGGCGGAGTAAAAGCGAAGCGGATATCCCTTAAACCGGCGGCAGGATTTGCCAGGCTCCGCCGGCCACCTTGCAGGCCATTCCGGTGCCGTGACCGATGCCTTCGGGAGCCGAAATTGACGCCCTGAAATCGCGGCACACCTGACCCTGCCCGGTATAATAACTGCGCACCGGGGTAATAGTGCCAGCGACGCCGGTGCTGGGATTGGTCCAGCTTACAACTTGGCCGGTGCCCGCGTTTGCCATGGCGCGCTTGGTCTGATCCTGGAAAACTTGATGATCGGACGGCAACAGGCTATCGCCGAAGGTGTAGCCAGCAGCACCGCCAAGGGCGATACCGGCAATGGTATAAATAATGGTTCCGATGCCGCCGCCAAACTGGGCGCCAATGATGCCGCCGATGATACCACCAGCGCCGGCTCCGGCCACTTTACCCGTTGAGAGGTCCAAGTTCACATTCTGATGGCCGCACGCAGCCAGCAGAAGTGCGCCCGTAAGGACCATGACTTTCTTCATGATCTTTCTCCTGATATGGCGGAATTCTTTCCGCCGGTCATTACCAGTTATACAGGATTTTCTAACCCTGATAGAAATTTAGGGGCTATTGCAGCGCCTGACAAGAGGCTATTTCGCAGGCGGCACGCATTGGAAGAAGGCTCGGGCCGGTGTCAGCAGCGGGCATTGTAGCAAATCCTGGCGATCAAAGCGGGCGACTTTGCCGAATTGAGCGCAGGTACTTTCGGCCAGGGCAAGAATATCCTGAGGTGTTGAGGAGGAGCTATTATAGCAAATCGCCACATCGGCAATATCCGTAGGCTCCTTGGCAAAGTTTGGCGAGTCCCGGTTGAATTCGGCCGGATTATGGACGTAAGGCGCCAAGCCGCCGGAACAGCCAAACAGGATCAACGGCAGGAGAAGTGCCATTTGTCGGAATTTTTGCCACAGCGTTGCCATGCCCTCTCTATAACGCCATTCCAGTTTCAAGACAATAACAGCGGCATCGGAATGAGGTCTTGCCTAGTACTGTAATCTTTCCGATTTTGGTTCCATGAACACCGTCCCCAAGATCAAACTTTCCGTCCTCGATCAATCCCCCATCCGCAGCGGCGGCAGTCCACCGGAAGCGCTCCTGGAAACCGTAGAGTTGGCGCAAGCTTGCGAACGCTACGGCTATCACCGTTACTGGCTGGCCGAGCATCATGCGACGCCAGCGCTAGCCGGGCCGGCGCCGGAAATTATGATCGCCCGTATCGCGGCGGTAACCGAGACCATGCGGATCGGCTCGGGCGGCATCATGCTCAGCCATTACAGCCCGCTGAAAGTGGCCGAAACGTTCAATCTCCTGGAAACCCTCTATCCCGGGCGTATCGATCTGGGCATCGGCCGGGCGCCGGGCAGCGACCAGTTGACCGCCGCCGCACTCGCCTACGGCTCCGAAATCGGCATCGAATATTTCCCCACCCGCATCGCCGACATGATGGCCTTCATGGGCAACGCTGAGCCACCAACAAAGATGTTCGAGCGCATCAAAGTCGTGCCCAAGCCCGCCCAGCCGGCGCAAGTTTGGCTGCTGGGGTCGAGCGATCAAAGCGCCCTGATGGCGGCCCAGTTCGGGCTCGCGTTCTCGTTCGCCCAGTTCATTACGCCGAACGGCGGCCAGGGCGTGCTGGACGCCTACCGCCAGCATTTCAATCCCTCCGAATTCTACCCCCAGCCGGAGGCCTCCATCGGCACGTTTATGATTTGCGCCGAGAACGAAAAGGAAGCCCGGCGCTTAGGCTCGAGCCGCGACTTTTCCTTGCTGCGCCGCGCCCGCGGCCAGCAAGGCCCCTTCCCGTCCGTCGCCGAGGCCGAGGCGCACGATTATTCAGGCTCGGATCTGGAAGTCATCGCGGGCAGCGCCAACCGCAGTTTTTACGGCGATCCCGATCAATGCCGGGACTGGGTAAATTCCCTGGTGGAAGACTACGGGGTCGATGAAATCGTCGTCCTGACCATCTGCCACGATCCAGACGCCCGCCGCCGGTCCTATGAATTATTGGCTGCGGCCATGTCGGAGTAGCGCCGGCTCACGAACAAATTTCTTGCCTTCAAGTACCCAAATCATCGTAGGATCAAATCCAAACCCGGAATTTGCGGTAAGAATGTACCGGCAAATGCGTTCAACCTCAGAAGGAGAGTTGCTATGAATACGGTATTTGGACTTTCGCGGCTGGCGCCGCCAGGCTGGAATCAGGACGGAACCGCCATCCCACCGACCCTGATCGAATTAACCGCCAAGCGCTGGAAGGGACTGTTGCTTGTCGGCTATGCATTCCTGATCGCCGGGTTTGGTCTGATCGGCTTGCAGCTTTGGAACGGCCTCTATGGCCCCTTGTTCAATGGTCAGCTAGGCCTCGAACAATCACCGGTGGCCATGCTGGGTGAGGTAGTTACCGGCGCCGCCGGGATCGTTGGGGCCATTATCCTTGCCTTTGCCTTGGCGGTTTTGATCTACGCCCGCTTCATGGCTTGGTGGAGGCACGGCTGATTTGACGCGCTTCGCGTTTACAGCATTTGCCTTTGTACTTCTGGCAATACCGGCTCTGGCGGCAGAGCGGGTCGATTTGGAACTGGTCCTGGCGACGGATACATCGCGCAGCATTGACGAAAGCGAAGCCCGTTTGCAGCGCGAAGGGGTAGCCGCCGCGCTCCGCCACCCCGATATCATTCAGGCCATCCAGTCGGGTTATCACAAGAAAGTCGCTGCCGCCTATCTAGACTATTCCAGCGCAAATTTTAACAAAATCATAGTCGATTGGCGGATCATCAGGGATAAGATAAGCGCAACGGCGTTCGCCCGCGCCCTGACCGAAGCACCGCTGACGTTTGGGCGGCGGACATCGATCTCGGACGGGCTGGAAATGGCGGCGCGCATGATCGAGAACAATCAATACCTGGGAACCCGGCGGGTGATCGACGTGGCGGGCGACGGCCCCAACAATCATGGCCGCCTGGTCGAAGATGTGCGCGACGACATCATTACCAAGGGCATATCCATCAACGGCCTGCCGATCGTCAACGATGGCGACGAAGGCTTTGCCAGCCAGTTTTCCATCAAGGATCTGGATGATTATTATCGGGGCTGTGTCATCGGCGGGCGCGGCGCGTTTATCGTCGTTGCCAAGGATTTTCCCGATTTTGCCCGCGCCATTCGCCGCAAACTCATATTCGAGATTGCGGCGAATGGCGCGGGCAAATTGCTGCACCGGGTTCAGGGCGGGCGGCATGCCTTTGGCGGATATGTCTACAAACCCGGCTGCGATATCGGCGAGCGCCTTTGGCTGCGCCGCTTTTCCGATCCCGACAATTTTTGACCCCAATGAAGAGCTAAAGACCATGCAAGACAGCACCCAATTTGAAACTCTCGCCATTCAGGCTGTGGCTTATCTTCTGACCGACGATGACACCCGGCAGGGGTTTTTGAACGCCACCGGCCTTGAGGAAGAGGCCATTCGCGCCGGCCTTGAAAACCAGGGCTTCCTCGCCGGCGTCTTGGGATATTTGTTGAGCCGCGAAGATCTTTTACTGGATTTTTGCGAGCAAAACGAAATTCCACCGGAGCTGCCGGCAAGGGCGCAGCAAACATTGGCGGGCGTAGTCGGTTGATTGCTTAATAGTAACTCCACCGTTTATTTGGCTACGCCAAGTAAACTTGGTACGAACCGGACTTGGTTTATTTGACAAATGGTCCAATTTAGAATTAAGTCCTTTTAAGATTTGGGGTCAGAGTATCAGGCTAGGTCCAGGAAAATTGGGAAACGAAAAACACACTATTCTTGTCGTCGATGATGAAGACGATATCTGTTTATTTTTGAAAGACTACCTCGAAGCTCATGGCTACGCGGTATTCACCGCCAATGACGGCGAAGCCATGCGCGGTGTAATGAAGGACGAAGAGGTCGATCTCGTCATCTTGGATTTGGTCATGCCTGGTGAAGACGGGCCGACACTGACCCGCTCCTTGCGCGAAAACTCCAACGTGGCGATCATAATTCTGACCGGCAAGGATGAAGAGGTTGACCGCATCGTCGGCCTGGAAATGGGCGCCGACGATTATGTGGCCAAGCCGTTTTCGTCGCGGGAGCTTTTGGCCAGGGTAAAAACCGTCCTCCGGCGCACCGGCGAGGCGGCCGCACCGGCGGTCGCCGAGGCGAGTAGCGCAACCCGGTTTGCCGGCTGGCGGCTGGATAAGGTGGGGCGCACTCTCACCTCGCCCGATGAAGACGATGTTGCATTGACGACTATGGAATTCAATCTTCTCAACGCCTTTACCGACAATCCGAACAAGGTCCTCGATCGCGACAAGCTTTTGGATATGGTACAACACCGCAATTGGGAACCCTATGATCGCAGCGTCGATGTGCTGGTGGGGCGGCTGCGCAACAAGATCGAAACCAATCCACAAAAGCCGGAACTTATCAAAACCGTACGCGGCGCCGGCTATGTATTCGCCACCAACGTGGACCACGAATAATCGAAGCCGATTTCATACGCTTCGATCAAATTTCTAAAATATCTTCCAGCCAGGCGAACGGATCATCCGGCGCGCTGATCGCCGGATAGATGCCTATATCGATTTTGGAAAGAGCGCCTTGCCAATTGAGGTGAAGACAAGCCCGCTCGGATTTGGCGCCGTAGCTTTCCGATATCCAGCTTTTTCCCGGCTCTTGGGTCCAGGCATCTCTGGAATGGACAATCAAATGGAATTCCGCAGACGCCGAGGACAATCGCCAGATATTTTCAGACAACACCGTCAATGCGATACCCGAGCCGAAATGTAAGGCAATGGAAATCTTGTGCACGCCACGGCCTTCGAATTCATCGCGCACCGCCAACCCATGGATGGCCTTATCGAGAATGATTGTGCGCACCGGCCTCACCGGATTTTGCAGACGTTCATAGCCTGAATGGGCACCGGTCAACCGGTCGGCGTTTTCACCGATGCTCCAATGGCGAACTTCGGGCACGGCGTCGGCGTGCAAAAGAAACAATTCACGCTGGCCCACAAACCGGTTCGCCTCCTGATCATCGATCATCGGCGCATTGTGGGCGCCGGAGCCACGAAATTGGTTCCGCCACTCCTTAGAGCCCGTATACACATAGCTGCCGGAATCAGTCAGCAAGGATACACCTTGTAATGTCGCTTCGAACGAAAGGCAGTCATTGTGGCCATGACCGCCGCGCCCATCGGAGCCAACCGGCGCGCAATCCACGAATATATGGTCATCGCCGGCTTGCATCACATAGACGCCGCTCTTCGCAAAAGCCCTGGATGCGGGCGTCGGCTCATCGCCCGGTGTATGGTTGGCGCCTAAGCTCCATATAAGCTCAGTTGCCGCATCGGGGCTGGATGCGGGGGCATTGTCGCCACTCAAGCTGGCCGCAATCAAGGCCGGGATATAGCTGTGATCGTTTAGGTGCTGGCCGCCAAACGGCAGCGCCCGACCGTTATCATTATCGCCCCAAAGCGGCGCGCGCCCGTCTCGGCGGTTGTAGGCAGCGGTAAATTCCGCCATCAATTTGAGGCACGCTGCAAAGGCCGGCGGTATCTCCCCGCCATCGGCGGACCGGACACGCGCCGCCCAGGCAAACAATTCGGCCACAAAACGGTGATAGGCGGTTGAGCCTTCGAAATCGACTCCGTCTTCGCCAACCTGACGGGAGATTTGGCGGCAGAGAATATCCCAGCCGCGCTTGGCCCAGGCCTTCGCCGGTCCCTCGGATGCGAACAACGATCCCGCGAATTGCAGCGCCGTCGCATCTGCGATCAAATGATTACCGCCGGCGCCATAATCTTCGGTATATCGGTCACAGAATACGGCGTGGGCGTAGAGGGATTTTAGGAAAGTTTCCCGGAACCCGCCATCTTCCCAGGACTTTGCCCCGGCAAAAACATGGAAGAGCCAGCTCCAGGTGATGATGCGCATGGCCGCTTCCATGGCGATGCCCCAATTGACGCCCCGGCCATAAGGGTTGTCGGCAATCCAGTCGGCAATCATCCGGCCCGCGAATTCCGCACAGCGTTCGTCGCCGCTAGTGACGTAGTGCTGGCCGACGGGGATTAGCCATTGCATGCGCGACATTTCCCACGGCAGCTTGACGTCGCTCGCCTCGGAGAGCGCGTTCAAATCCAGATCGCGAAAATAGTCTGCGGGCCAGCGGTGACCGGACACAAAATCCAACGACCAATCCGGCGGCAGTGTCTTATCACCGCGTTTGTGGCCGAAAATATCTATCTCGCCATTCATTATTCGCGAAGCGGCCGCCGCGACGCGCTCAGCCTCACTCTTGTGTCGTTCGGCCATCTGGGTGCCGTCGCTCGGCTTGGTGATGGCAGGAAACGGGCGCGCCGCCAACTGTTGCCACAACGCATCGATGTCCGGCGCACCGAACAGCCGGGCGAACACGGCCCCTGTTAGCTTGGCCGCCGGCGGCGCCCGATACCGGTCTGGCCAGGCCACAGCTTCCTGAACGAGACGGCGCATGATCTCGCCCGACGGCCGGTGCACGGCGCGCAACGCCCTTTGCAGCCAAATTCCCATCCGCTACCTTTAAGCTTCCAATAATCTATCCAAACGGTACCGCCGAATATGCTGACACGATTCGTCCCGTCAACAAAAGAACCACTGCCAGTGATCGGGCTCGGCACGTTTCGCGCCTTTGACACCAAGCTCGGGCCCGGCAACCGAGATGCGCTGACAGAGGTACTGCGGCTCTTTTTTGAAGCCGGTGGGAGCCTGATCGATACCTCGCCCATGTATGGCCGCGCCGAGGCGGTCATCGGTGAATTGCTGGACGGCGCGTCATTTCAGGATCAGGCGTTCCTGGCCACCAAGGTCTGGACAAGTGGCAGGCGGCGCGGAATCCGCCAAATGCAGGACTCGCTCGCCAAATTGCGGCGCCCGAGCGTCCGGCTGATGCAGGTCCACAATCTGGTTGATTGCGAGACCCAACTCGAAACCCTTCGCGCCTGGAAGCAGGACGGGCGCATCGATTATATCGGCATCACCCATTACACGAGCTCGGCATTCGCCGAGTTGGCGGATTTGCTGAAATCCCACCCCGATATCGATTTCAGCCAATTTCCCTACTCCATCGCGGCACGCCGGGCGGAGGATTATTTTCTAGATCTTTGCGCCGACACCGGCACTGCGACCCTGATCAACCGGCCGTTCGAGCAGGACGGATTGTTCGGACGGGTGCACGGCGCGCCATTGCCTTCCTGGGCCGGGGAATTGGGGATCACCGGATGGGGGCCATTCTTCCTCAAATATCTATTGTCCTTCGATGCCGTCACCTGCCTGATACCGGCGACCAGCAATCCAGACCACATGCGCGCCAATCTGGCTGCCGGAACCGGTTCGATGCCCGATGCAGCCATGCGCCGGCGCATGAGCCAATTGCTCGACAGCCTATGAGCCCCTCCCTGCCCCGCCCTACCAAAAGCGATCACAAGCAGGTTTGGCATCTGGCGGCACCGTCGATCATCGCCAATCTGTCGGTGCCGCTGCTGGGCGCCGTTGATACCGCCGTCATCGGCCATCTCGATCAGTCCTATTATCTTGGCGCCGTGGCCATCGGCGCGGTCATCTTTCATTTTATCTACTGGGGGTTTGGGTTCCTCCGCATGGGAACCACCGGGCTCACCGCGCAAGCCCTTGGCGCCCGCGAATTTGGCGAGGTGCGGGCGATCTTCTATCGGGCGCTGGCCTTGGGTACCGCCATCGCCCTGGTCATCTGGCTGGTGCAAACCCCGGTGCTGTGGCTGGCAACTACACTCTTTGAAGCCTCAGCCCAAATCGAGACCTTGGCCGGCACATATTTCCACGTCCGCATTTGGAGCGCGCCGGCAGTGCTTGCCAACTATTGCCTGATCGGATGGTTCATCGGCATCGGCAATACCCGCGCCGCACTTCTGCTTCAGGTTTGGATGAACGGGCTCAACATCGCTCTCGATCTCTTGTTCGTGATGGGATTTGGATGGGACGTGGCCGGGGTCGCGGCGGCGACGGTGATCTCGGAATATGCCGCCGTTGGCGCCGGCCTTTTGCTGTTTCGCCGCGCCGCTCGATCCATGGACGCGGGCGGCGAGCGACCGACAATTTTCGACGCGGGCAAAATCAAGCGCATGATGTTTATCAATCTGGATATCTTCATCCGCACTTTTTGCCTGATCTTCGCCTTTTCCTTCTTCACCTCCCAGGCCGCCAAGATGGACGACGACATATTGGCTGCGAACGCGGTGTTGATCCAGTTCCAGCATTTCCTGTCGTTCGGGCTGGATGGCTTCGCCCATGCGGCCGAGGCCCTGGTCGGCGCCGCCATTGGCGCCGGCAGCCGAGCGCGATTGCGGGCCGCGGTGGTTACCGCCGGCATCTGGGCGCTGGCCGTCGCCGCGCTCTATACGATCATCTATGCGGGCCTCGGCTCATTTATTATTGGGGCGCTGACCGGCATCGAAATCGTTCGTGCCGGCGCCAATGAATATCTGGTCTGGCTGATGATCTCGCCGATCGTTTCGGTCTGGTCGTTCCTACTCGATGGTATCTTCATCGGCGCCACGCGCACCGCCGAGATGCGCAACGCCATGCTAATCTCTCTGGCGGTATTTCTGGCGGCGGTATTTGTACTGCAACCGATATACGGAAACCATGGCCTGTGGCTGTCGCTGATGCTGTTCATGGTCGCACGCGCCATCACTCTTGGCGCTTATTACCCAAGGCTGGAACGCCGCGCAGGTTTCAAAGACTGATGCTCAGCCGATTTCGAGGGGCACCCGGCTTTGGCGGTAATTATGCTTTCTTAAACGCGAAGTTGGCTTTAAAGCTGAAGCAACGAATTTATTAAAAAGTCACAGGGGAATTTCATGATCTACGAAGTCCGCACCTACGATCTCCATCCAAGATCGCTGCCCGAGGTGATCAGGCGCTTTGGCGAAGGCTATGGGGAGCGCAAGACACTGTCCGAGATGGCCGGGTTTTTCTATTCCGAGATCGGCCCCCTCAATCAGATCGTGCATATCTGGCCCTACGAAGATTTAAGTGAACGCGACCGGGTGCGCAAAGAATCCTTAAGCCTCAAAGGCTGGCCGCCGGGCATCGCCGAATACATCATCCGCCAGACCGTCGAAATTTATAATCCCTGGCCCATCTCGCCGGTATTGGAGGCAGGAGATTTCGGCCCCTTCTACGAATTTCGAAGTTATCTGGTGACTATCGGCCAGATGCGCGAATACCGGTCGCGCTGGGATACGGCGTTGCCTGAGCGCGCCAAGCATTCACCAGTTTCGGTTGTCATGGAATGTGATATCGGGACGGCCAGCAAGATCATGCATATCTGGCCTTACAAAACCCTGGATGAGCGCACCAAAGTCAGAAAGCATGTAGAGGACACCGGCGTCTGGCCGCCGAAGGGCGATCCAATTTTGAAGATATTGGATTTGCAAGAAAACAAAATCATGCTGCCGGCAAGCTTCTCGCCGATGCAGTAGTCCGATGCCGGCGGCGCCAGCCGGTATCAGTGGGCGACCAAAGTCCTTGGCAGCATGGTTCGGATGCGCGCCAGATGATTTGCGTCGGGATCATGTTTGCGCCAGCGCTCGTGCTCGGCGAAAGCATGTTTGTAGGCTTCGGATTTTGTGCCGTGAATTCCCATGACCTGATGGCAATTGGCCGCATCGGTCACAACCCAATTTTTGTCGGCACCTTCATAATGCACTGAATAACGCATTCTGCGGACTCCCTAATGGGTGATAGGGAAACCTAGGCCGAGAAGATTTAGAAATTATGAATTCTAGCGCCCATGTCGGTCGAGGGCCCAATCGCTGGTATTGGGACTCACCTTGGCGTCGGATTTGCTGGGCACAAAGCGCAGCGCGAATAGTTTCAGGCCGCGAACGATCCTTGTCATCAGCCAGATAGTCAGAACCAGAAGACCTGCGAACAGGAAGAAAAACGCCACCGGCTTGAAGAGCATGAAGACCAGGATGAAGGCAACCAGCACGTCTTCGGCCACCGATGCCAATAGATTTGTGATTGGCTCGGGCGAGGTGTTGAGGATCATCCGCGAGCCCGATTTCGTGGCGTGGCTCAATGCTGCCAGCACCCCACCACCGGCCAGCGATACGGCGAAATGGACATCGGGCGCCAATCCCGACTGGATGCCCTCAAGCGCCGCCACCGCCAGAAAAGAGCCGCCTGGAATTCGAATGAACGTATGCAAGATATCCCAAAGAGTATCGAAGCCCGGAATTTTATCGGCAAAGAACTCGACGATGTAGAGCGCCCCGGCGGCGGTGAGCACGTAGGGGCTGCTCAAAACCTGTAGACCCGCAGGCAATTCCGTGAGACCGAAAAATTGCAGCGCGCCGAGCACGAAGGCGACCCCATAAAGGTTGAAGCCGCTCATGAACGAAGCGCCAAGAGCCAAGGCCAAGGTTTCGACAATACCCACTGTGCAGCCCCATTTTGGCCAGCGGAAGGTCTTTAATGCCTTCGGATCAGGCCATCCCTCAATTGCAAAAATTTTACTCCGAGTACGGGTAATCGCAAAGGATTAATTCGCCAAGATATCCACAGGTTTTCCACGTTCTCGAAACCTCAATTGACAATCGCAGCGGAACAACTTCTAGTTCAATTATCAATTTCAACTCGAAGAATGAGACCGCCGATGGACACCCCAATTCCCAACGATTTAGGCGCCTTTTGGATGCCATTCAGCGCCAACCGGCAATTCAAAGCGGCGCCGCGTCTGCTCACCGGCGCCAAGGACATGCACTATCGCAGCGCGAATGGCCGCAAAATTCTGGACGGCACGGCGGGACTTTGGTGCGTCAATGCCGGTCACGGCAGGCCTGAGATCACCAAAGCCATCCAGGACCAGGCCGGCGAGATGGACTATGCGCCGCCGTTCCAGATGGGTCACCCGAAGGCGTTCGAGTTGGCGGCGCGCCTAACCGCCATGGCACCAGATCCTCTGAACCACGCTTTTTTCACCAATTCCGGCTCCGAAGCGGTGGATACAGCCTTGAAGATCGCGCTGGCCTATCATAGCCGGAGCGGCGCACCTGGCCGCCGCCGCCTGATCGGGCGGGCACGCGGGTATCACGGCGCCGGCTTCGGCGGTATTTCGGTCGGCGGGATCTCACCCAACCGCACCAATTTCGGTGGCTTGCTTCCAGAAGTCGATCACCTGGCTCATACCCACAATCTCGAACAAAATGCATTTTCCCGTGGTCAGCCTGACTGGGGCGGGCATCTGGCGGAAGAGCTGAACGATCTGGTGGCCTTGCACGGGCCGGGCGCCATCGCCGCAGTCATCGTCGAGCCGATGGCCGGGTCCACCGGCGTGCTAGTGCCGCCCAAGGGTTATTTGGAACGATTACGCGCCATATGCGATGCGCACGGCATCCTGTTGATATTCGATGAGGTGATTACCGGCTTTGGGCGGCTTGGCGCCAGCTTCGCGGCGGCGCGCTTTGGCGTGACACCCGACATCATGACCCTGGCCAAGGGCCTGACCAATGCGGCGGTACCCATGGGCGCGGTTTTGGTGAGCGGTGAAATTTTTGACACCTTCATGGATGGCCCCGATAACATCATCGAATTGTTCCACGGCTACACCTATTCGAGCCATCCGCTGGCTTGCGCTGCCGGGCTGGCGACGCTGGCGCTGTACGAGAAAGAAAACCTTTTCGAACGGGCGGCGAGCCTGGAAAGCTATTGGCAGAGCGCGGTGCATGGTTTGCAAGGGTTGGAAAATGTCATCGATATTCGTGATATCGGCCTGACCGCCGGCATTGAGATGGCACCCCGGGACGGTGCGCCTGGCATGCGAGGGTACGAGGCGTTGGTGGCATGTTTCGAGGCCGGCGCCCTGGTCCGGGTCACCGGCGATACAATCGCCCTGTCGCCGCCATTAATTATCGCGGAGACACAAATTGACGAACTGCTGACTATTGTCGCCAGCGCAATTGAGAACATAAGCTAAGTACTGGTATTCATTTACAATATCCTTCCGTCGATATCGGATCATTCCCTATTGCCAAAATTTTCTTTCGGCGGCATAGTTTGGGCTCGAAAGTCCCGTATTGGGATATAACAGACAAATTTTTTAGATGAACTTTGGGAGGTCATCGTGAAACATCATCTTAGATATTCTTATTTATTTGCGAGTGCCGCTGTTGCGGTGATTATGGCGTCGACCCCGGTTGATGCGCGCGTCGATGGTGACACCATCACGCTTGGTTCCGCCATTTCATTTTCCGGCAAATATTCCACCAATGGTGTGCATGCCTCGAACGGCTATAATCTGGCGGTCAAAATGATCAATGCAGCCGGCGGCGTGATGGTCGGCGGCAAAAGCTACAAGCTTAAGATCAAATATTACGACGACGAATCGACCCCGCTGCGCACCGCCCAACTTGGCGAACGCCTAATCAAGCAGGACAAGATTCAATTCCTGTTGGGCCCTTACTCCTCGGCCACCACCAAGGCGATGGCGCCGATTACCGAGAAATATAATATCCCGATGGTCGAAGCCGAAGGCGCGGCGCGCTCGCTGTTCACGCAAGGCTACAAGAATTTGTTCGCGGTGCTGTCCACCTCCGAGCAGTATCTAGCCCCCGTGATTGACGTTGCAGCCGCGATAGCCAAGAAAGCCGGCAAAGATCCCTCCAAGATCAAAGTCGCCATGGCGTTCGAAAACGATCCCTTCTCGCTGGATGTGCGCGCAGGCGTGGTAACGGCGGCCAAAAAATACGGCATGAATATCGTCATCGATGACAAGCTGCCGCGTGATTTGTCGGACATGTCCTCGACCCTGACCAAGGTGCGGGCCTTGAAACCAGATGTCTTGGTTGTCTCCGGTCACTCCAAGGGCGCGGCAACGGCTGCCAGGCAGATCAAGGAGCTGAAGATCAACGTGCCGATGATTGCCATGACCCATTGCGAAGCGGCCAAGGTGATCAAGAAGTTTGGCGCTTCTACCAATGGCTTCCTATGCCCGACCCAGTGGGGCGAGACGCTTTCCTATAAGGACAAATTGTTCGGCTCGGCAGCCGAATATGACAAGCTGTTCAAGAGCACGTATGACGGATACAAGAACGTGCCCTATCAGGCCGCCCAGGCTTCGGCCGCGGTGATGGTCTGGAAAGCGGCGTTCGAAAAAGCCAATTCGTTCAATGTAGACAAGGTCCGGGCGGCGCTTGCGTCGACCGACATGAAAACCTTCTACGGCGCCATTAAATTTTCGAAAGCCGGTAACAATATCGCCAAACCGATGGTGTTGCGTCAAATCCAGAACGGTAATCTTAAAATTGTTGCGCCGCTGAAATGGGCTTCGGACTCGGTTCAGCATCCGCGTATGGTCGGTAAATAGTCCAAAAGGATCGATTACCTTTGCCAAGCATAATATCCCGCCCCCATTGGACCAGTGGGGGCGGGGTTTTCTTTCCTGCATGGTCGGCATTTCAGCCACGGGGTTTTAGGAAAGTTCATGGATAATATTTCATTGCTGGTCCAAACGGCGCCTGTTCTCAATTTCCAATTGTTGCTGGATGGTTTGCTGATCGGTGCCATCTTCGCCCTTGCCGGATATGGCCTGGCCCTGGTTTGGGGCGTGATGAACGTCAAGAATTTGGCGCAGGGGGATTTCGTCATGATGGGCGGCTACATCGCCTGGTTCATGACCTCGTTCGGCATCCACCCTTTCGTTGGCCTGCCGATCGCAATTGTCCTGATGTTCGGATTTGGCTGGGCCATGTATCTGTTGATCATCCGCCACGTCATCGGGCGCGATTTGTTTACATCCCTGCTGGCGACTTTTGGGCTGGCCCTGGTAATCCAGCAGCTTCTGAATTTGGCGTTCGGGCCCGAAGTTCAGGTGGTGGAATCGGGCTTTAAAATACGATCGGCGCTGGACGGCATGCTGACCGTCGCCGACATCAAGCTGGTGGCACTTTTATTGGCGGCCGTGCTTGCGATTATGATTGTCCTGTTCATGAAGCGCAGCCGCATGGGTCAGGCCATTCGCGCCACGGCCCAGGATCCGAGGGCGGCGCGTGTGATGGGCATCGATACCGAGAACGTATATGCGTTTACCTACGCGCTGAACGCCGCTATCTGCGGTGCCGCCGGCGTGCTGATCTCGATGATCTGGGTGATCCAGCCGTTCTTCGGCATCAGCTATTCGATCCGGGCATTCGTAATCGTCACCGCCGCCGGGCTTGGCAACTTACCCGGTGTGATACTCGCTGGCCTTGGCCTAGGCGTCGTCGAGCAATATGGCGGGTTCATTCTAGGCGCGGAATTGCAACAATTTACGGTTCTCGCAATGCTGTTGCTCGTTCTGATATGGCGTCAGCTCGAACAGAAGCGGCATCGTCAGGCACTACAGTGAGCGAGCTCGGGCAATGAATAAATTAGGATCGCAGCGCTGGATATACATAGCGCTCCTGGTGTTTGGCATCGTCGCGCCATTCCTGTTTCCCAATTTCACCTCTCAGCTTACCGTGTGGTGGGTGATGGTATTGTTCGCCCTCACCTGGGATATTTCGGGTGGCCAGATGGGTTACAACTCGCTCGGCAACATCGTATTTTTCGGTGTCGGCATGTATGCGTCGACGATTGTCCAAGTGGGCCTCTATTACGATGTCGCCGCCTATACCGCGGCAGTGGGCGCCGTAAAAGTAGACTTCACCACAGCCCAATACTTCACCGGGCTGGCATCCGGCATCATCACCGGCGGGATCGTTTCGGTCGTCTTTGCAGTTGTGTTTGGCGCCGTGGTGTTCGGGCTGCGCGGCCCCTATTTCGCCATCGGCACGCTAGGCATGGGCCTCGCGGCAGCGGAGCTAGTCGCCTCGTGGGACTATGTGGGCGGCGGCGGCGGTGTCGCCCTGCCGGTTTATCCGGGCCACCCGGACGAGCGTTCTCTGATGTTCTATTACATCATATTTATTCTCGCCACCCTGACTATTCTCGTCCTCATGCGGATCTATTCGAGCTTTTTCGGCATCGCTGCCAACGCCATTCGTGACGACGAGGAAAAGGCCGAGGGCATGGGTGTTCATACGCTCCGCTACAAAATCGTCGGCTGGGCTATCGCCGCCTTCTTCCTCGGCATGACCGGCGCAGTATTCGGCAATATGATTGGCTTTATCGAGCCGGTGGAAGTCGCCTTTCCAGCCATCACCTTCGGTATTTTCATGGTGGTGATGAGCCTTTTGGGCGGCAAAGGAACTTTGTTGGGGCCGATCATCGGGGCAACGATATTTCATCTGATCAAGGAGCTGACCTGGACCTATATGCTGGGCTGGCAATGGGTGGCACTGGGAGCGCTTATTATTGTTATCGTGGTTTTCTTCCAGCAGGGCATCATCGGCTGGGCGCAGGAAAAATGGCCGGAGAAATTTGGCATCTATGTTGATAAAGACGAAGTCGCCAGCGAAACCCGGCTTGAGGCGGATGGCGCCGGCAGGGTAGCCGAATGAGCGAATTAATCGAAGTTTCCGGGGTCAGCAAAGCCTTCGGCGGGATCATCGCCAATGACAATGTTTCCATCTCGGTGCCGGAGGGGCGCATCACCGGCCTGATCGGACCCAACGGTTCGGGAAAAACTACGCTGTTTAATTCCATTGTCGGCTACCATCCCATCGATTCCGGCTCCATCAAGTTCGATGGCCAGGAGATAACGAAAAAAATGGTGCCGCAAATCGCCCGCCTGGGCTTGCTGCGCACCTTCCAGCAGACCCGCATCTACGGCAAGATGGATTGCGTCGCCAATATGCTGGTCTCGGAATCGCACCGGCACGAAGGGTTCCGCAGCATGTTCCGCAAAATCCAACCGGAAACGACCGAGAAAGCGGACCGGTTGCTGGAATTTGTCGGCCTCTATCAAAAGCGCCGGCTGGTATCGGGGGAACTTTCGTTCGGCCAGCAAAAACTGTTGGAATTTGCCATGGCGCTGATGAACGAGCCGCGCATATTGTTGCTCGACGAGCCCACCGCCGGCATCAACCCGACGCTAATCAACGGCCTCATCGACCGCCTGAAACGGGCTGCCAGAGAGCTAGGCATTACGCTCTTTGTGATCGAACACAACATGCCGGTAATCATGGGATTGGCCGAAAACATCTATTGCCTTGCCAACGGCAAAGTTCTGGCGCACGGCACGCCGGCGGAAATTCAGAATGACGAACGCGTGCTGGAAGCCTATCTCGGCGGCCAGACAAAGGTGGATGATTGAGGATGGCGCCTGAACAGGAAAACACCGAACCGACCCGCGCCACCGGCTACCATGGCGGTGATGCTTCCGCCGTAATCTCGGTCGAAGAAGTAACCCGCCAGGCCCAAGCAATCGCCGTCGGCGCAACACCGGAACAGATTTCCGGGCTGGCCAATAACGCGCCGTTCGTTACCATCGACAGCTTGAAGGCCGGTTACGGCAAGATGGAAATTCTGCACGATTTCAATTTGCAGGTGGCACGCAACCAATCACTTTGCTTGATCGGCCCCAATGGGGCGGGCAAATCGACGGTGCTGCATTCTATCTTCGGCTTCACCAATATTTTCTCCGGCAATATCTCGGTGGGCGAAGGCGACGACAAAAACGACATCACCCGGCTCTCTTCGTCCGACAAGCTGCGGCGCGCCGGTATCGCTTATATCTTGCAGGACAAATCCGTGTTCCCGGCGATGACGGTCGAGGAAAACCTATGGATGGGCGGCTATTTGATGGATAAGCCCGCCGAGGCAAAAGAGGAAGCCGAAAAAATATTCGCCAAATATTCGCGCCTGGCCGAGCGCCGCACCCAGCGCGCCGGCATTCTGTCCGGTGGCGAGCGGCGCTTGCTGGAGATATCGCGCGCCCTGATCATGAAGCCCGATGTACTACTAGTAGACGAGCCTTCCATCGGTCTTGAGCCGCGCTTTATCGATATGGTGTTCGAAATTCTCGCAGATTTGCAGCACAGCGAAGGCAAAACCATCATCATGGTCGAACAAAACGCCAAAAAGGGGCTGGAGTTTGCCGATATTGGTTATGTGCTGGTATCGGGGGAAATCGCTATCGCCGGCACCGGCGACGAGCTTTTGGAAAACCCGGCAGTCGGGCGATTGTTCCTCGGCGGCTGATTGATTGCCATGGACCGCATCCGTATCAATTTCCTGTTTCTGAACGTGGGGCATTTTTTCGACCATTTTTTCGTTCTGATCTTTGCGACCATGGCGGCAACTGTGCTCACCGGCGATTGGGATTTGAGCTATGCACAGCTCATACCCTACGCCACGCCGGGATTCATCGCCTTTGGCCTTTGCGCAATCCCGGCCGGCTGGCTCGCCGACCGTTGGAGCCGGGAAAACATGATGACGGTGTTCTTTGTCGGCATCGGCGCCTCCTCGATGCTGGCATCTTTTGCCGATACCCCCCTGCAACTGTCGTTTGGCCTGCTGGCCATTGGCGCTTTCGCCAGCATCTATCATCCGGTTGCCCTTGCCATGGTTGTCCAAGGGCGAAGGCAGACCGGCATTCCCCTCGCCATCAACGGCGTCTTTGGAAACTTTGGTATCGCCAGCGCAGCCTTGATTACCGGGTTGATGATCGATCTGGTGGGCTGGCGCATGGCGTTCGTGGCGCCAGGCGCCCTTTCGGTGGCAACCGGAATTGCCTACGCCTTTTTCATTCGCTCCAAAGAAGGCCTCTATCCGGTGCCGGCAGAAAGCGAAGCCGCCCGCCCCGCTCCCGGCGGCGCCGAGGCAACCAGCCAGCGCAAACAGGTCATCCGAATTTTTTCAGTGATATTCGTCTCCACCGCAATCGGCGGGCTGATCTTTCAAAGCGCCAGCTTTTCGATGCCCAAGATCATTGATGAGCGCATGGGCGATTTCGCCACCAGCGCGTCGCTGATCGGCTGGTACGCCTTTATCGTCTTTTCGGTCGCCTCGGTCGGGCAATTAATTATCGGCTATCTGATCGACCGGCATTCGGTGCGCCATATTTTCATTTTGGTTGCCACCGGCCAGGTCGTTTTGTTTGCGGTTATGCGCGAGATCGACGGTGTCGCCGCGTTGCTGGTAGCGACCGGGTTTATGCTGATGATATTTGGGCAATTGCCGATCAACGACGTATTGGTCGGGCGCATATCCCGGCCCGAATGGCGCAGCCGCATATACGCAGCGCGCTACGTGGTGTCGTTCATGATCGCGGCGACCGCGATACCGTTCATTGCCTGGATGCACGCCAATTGGGGGTTTGGCAATCTGTTCATGCTGCTGTCTGGAGCGGCCGCCGTCATTCTCCTCTGCGTGCTCACCCTGCCGTCCACCGGCACCCTGATCCGCGGTGCACCGGCACCCCGGTAAATTCCATGTTATCGTCGATAAATTGAAAATTAGTCCAATTTGACCTATGCTCGTGGCATGATGAATAGTTTTGGAAAACTTGTACTGGGGTTCTTGGGATTGGCCCTGGCGGCGGCGTTTACTGTGGCCGCGCCAAGTGCCGCGCACGCGCAAAAGGTTTCCTGCGGCACCAAAAATGCCCGCCAATTAAACCTAACCACAAACCGGCAGGACTGCATGAAGAAGCAGGATGCAGCCAAAATGCAGGTGGAAATCTTAAGCGAAAAACAATTGGAGCGGCGCAAGGACCTGTTGCGCCGCCAAAGAGCCGCCGCAAAGCAGCTAAGATATCCACAAAGCCAGCTGCGCGGCCAGCAACAGAACCGGCTGCGCCGCCAGCGCCAGCAAGCCCAACAGCGCGTCCGCAACCTTCGCTAAACCCTGTATTCTCCCAATATTGGCAGTCCCAAAGGCTTGATCTCGGAAGCCAAGAATGATCCCATGCATTCTGCATAATGAACAAACAGGGAGAGAGAATTATGGGAATCAGGCGCGTTGTCACCGGACATGACGATAATGGCAAGGCCGTAGTTATTTTTGACGGCGATGCCCCGAACGTGAAAAATCCGACCAGCGGGATCGAAAGCACGCTGTTTTGGGTCAACAATGCGACGCCGGCAGATAATTCGGGCAGCGAAGACGCCGGTAATGCGGATGTACCTATTGCGCCCGGACCGGGCGGTGCCATTTTCCGGGTTGTTGAGTTTGGCCCCGAAGGCGATGGCGCGGAATCGGAAGATGAGTTGGATTACCTGTCAAAGGCCGGCGGCGCGGAACAGCCCGAAGGCGCCCGCCATCCCGGTATGCACAAAACCAACTCCATCGATTACGCGTTGATCATGGAGGGCGAGATCGACATGCTGATGGACGACACCGAAGTGCATCTACAGGCCGGCGACGTGGTTGTGCAACGGGGCACCGTGCACGCCTGGGCCAACCGGGGCTCAGCGCCCTGCAAAATCGCCTTCATCCTGATCGACGCGGTACCAGCTCCTTAAAGGCCACGCACCTCTTCAGGAAGACGGTATAAATGATCACCGCAGGTATCTTAGGTCTCGGCCGCTGGGGGCGGCTTTTGGTGGGCTCGGTGCAAGGCAAAAGCGATCATATCCGCTTCGCCGCCGGCGCCACCCGGACACCCAGAAAATCACGCACTTTTGCCAAGGAAAGTGGCCTCGAATTATGTGCCGACTATGCCGAATTGCTGGCCCGGCCCGATATCGACGTGGTTTTTATCGCCACGCCCCATAGCCAGCATTTCGGCCAAATCCTGGAAGCCGCCGAGGCCGGCAAGCATGTCTTTTGCGAAAAGCCGTTTACCCTCGATCCCGGTGATACCAAGGCGGCCCTTGAAGCTTTAGGCAAGGCCGGGCTCAAGGCGGGGGTCGGCTTCAACCGGCGCTTCGCCCCCAATACCATCGAGCTAAAACGCATGCTGGATGAAGGCGAATTGGGCAAGGTGGTCCATATCGAGGCCAATTTCTCCAACAACATGTCCCAATACACCAAAGCCTGGCGCAACAGCGCCGATGAAAGCCCGGCCGGCGGCATGACGTCTCTCGGTATGCACGCCGTCGACACTTTCATTCATTTGCTGGGCCCGATCAGCAATCTGACCGCTTCCAGCCGCAATATCGCCATGCCATTTGATGTGGACGATTCGACCACCATGTTGATGAATTTCGCTGCCGGACCGACCGGCTATCTCGGCACGTTTGCATCCAGCACGCTGATGTGGCGGGTGCGTCTGTTTGGCACCGAAGGCTGGGCAGAGTTGCGCGATCAGGATCGTATGGAGACTTTGCTGGCCGGCGGCAAATCGGACGCCCGCGTCTGGGACGGATACGCCTATCCGGCCCTGGCGACAGTGGCAGCCGGTATCGAAGAATTTGCCAAGGCGGTTGCCGATGACCGCGCGGCGCCGATCAGCCCGGATCATATCCAGCACGGCATCGACGTTCTGGGCGCGATCATCGCATCGTCGAGAACCAATGCCATGGTGAGCATCAAGCCGGCTTAACTCTCCGCCGCCTCAATCCGCTCGGCAATTCTTTTGCGGTTTGTCATCCGGCTGATCCAAATCCAGAACAGCAAACCAGCGATGGCGCTGCCGAGAAAGGTAGGCACGATCCCTAACCGGTCGGCCAGTTGCCCCGCCACGAACGCGCCAAACGCCGGGATGGCTCGCACGGTGAGCGAATAGATACTCATGATGCGGGCGCGCAGGTGATCGTCGACGGTGCTCTGAATCAAAGTCTGGTTGCTGATCAAAACCGACGAGGAGCAAAATCCGTATGCGAACAACAGCGCGACCCCGATGGCCAGGCCGCTTGAAAACAGAAACGCGATGAGCGCGATCACGGTCACCGCGAAGTTCCATAACATGATCCGGGTCAGCCCGCGAGTGGTGCCCCTCCATGCCAGCCAAAGGGACGCCAGAACGGCGCCGGCGCCGACGGATGCCAAAAGCCAGGCCAGCGCCGCCGCATCGCCTTCCAATACCTTGCCCACATAGGCGGGCATCAATTCGACAAGGGGCCGCAGAAAAATACCGAGAGCGACGGCAACAACCAGCAGCAATCTGATGGAAACGCTGGACCAAGCATATTGAAGCCCGGCAGCCATATCCAGGACAACTCCCCTGGAAGCCGGCGCATCACCGCGGCTTTCATCAACCCGGATGACCGCCAACGCCACAAGGAAGGCGATGAAGGTTACGGAATTGAACGCGAAGGCCATACCAGCACCGGCCCAGACAATAATAACACCGGCTATTGCCGGGCCCAGAAATCGGGCGGCTTGTGACGTTGAAGATTGAAATGCGATGGCGGCGCTCAAATTCTTACGCGGCACCAGCTTTGGCATAATCGCGAAATGGGCGGGAAAGGCTATTCCGTTGAGCGTGCCGAGAACGACCGAAATGACCAGCAGAATTTCGATATTGAGCCAATCGTTTAAGGTGACAATGGTCAAAAACACCATGACGACAGCGGAACTGAACTGAGCCCAAAAAAGCGCGCGCCGGGCGCTGGTTCGGTCGATGATAACCCCGGCAAATGGGCCGACGATGGCGTTGGGCAGGGTTTCCGCCAAGACAATACCGCCAACCCAGGCGGCCGAATGGGTCATTTCCCATGCAACCCAGCCCAAGGCGACGAAGAACACAAACGTGCCGGTCAGCGCCACACCCAAGCCGCTGCAATAGAGAACAAAGTTTCGGGAACTCAGCGCCCGGCTAATGCCACCGAATGCGCTGGACTTGGCGCCTACCACGGCAATTTTTGGCCGTCGAAATTCCAGTAGGTGCCGGTATCTGCAATAGTTAGTCTATCGAAAATGGCACGCATGCCGGCGACCGATTCTTCCACCGCCGTCGGCGCGCTGGGCCCGCCAAGCTCGGTCCGGGTCCAACCGGGTGCGATGGCGATGATGGTGATATCGCGCTTTTCTAACCATTCGCCTGCACTGCGGGTCAACATATTCAGCCCGGCCTTGCTGGTCCGGTAGGCGTAGCGGCCCGCCTGCCAGGTATTGGCGACGGAACCGAGCCCAGAGGTCATCATGGCAATAAGCTTTTTGTCGCTCGCCGCCACATTGTCGGCAAACGCACCGATGATACGCCCCGGCGCCACCACATTTGTATTGAGAATTTCGAGCCAGAATTCGTGGTCGTAATTTTTTAAGTCAGGATCGTCATTGCCCTCGGCAACGCCGGTGCCGTAGCTATCAACAATACCGGCATTGTTGATCAACAGATCGATGGGTGCGCCGTCCAGCGTCTTAGCGACTGCAGCGATTTCCTCGGCGTTATTGACGTCCATCTTAAAGACGCTGAGCCGGTCCCCGGCGCCGTCCGCCAAGGCGTTCAACGCATCGGCGCCACCCGGGCCCCGGCAACAGGCGACAGCGGTCCAGCCCAATTCCAGATATTGGCGCACCAATTCCAAACCCAAACCCCGATTGGCGCCAGTCACCAGCATTGTGGGCATGATCGCTCCCCTACTTAGTCTTAAAGCAACATCGAGCCGCCATCGACCTGGAGGACCACGCCGGTGGTGAAGGGATTGCCCATGAGCATCGAAATTGCCTGGCCTACATCTTCGGGCTGGCCCATACGCTTGGCCGGCAAGGTCGCTTCGATACGCTCGTAATGAGCTTTGCGGGCGTCCGAAGACAGCTGATCCCACAGCGGCGTATCGATGGCGCCCGGCGATACCGCATTAACGCGAGTTGGCGAAAAATCTATAGCCAGGCCCCGGGTCAGCCCTTCCACCGCCGCATTAACCGCCGAAAGGACACTGGCCGCCGGCGCTGGCCGCTGGCCGAGGCCGCCGGTCACAAACGTGAGCGAGCCACCGGTGACGATTTCCGCCGCCCGCGCAATGCGAAAATAGGGCCAGAACTTGGCGTCCATGGCGGCGTAGGCGGTTGCCATATCCAGATCTTGGATCAGCCCGCGCCCACCCTTGCCAATGGTCACCGCCACATGGTTCCAGGCGCCGCTGCCAGCGAAGTAATCGGTGACCGCCGCATCGTCGGTGGCGTCCAGAACCGCTGTCGTCACGTTGCCGCCGATAGCTTTGGCGGCCCCGGCCAGCCTTTCTTCGGAACGCCCGGCAATTGTGACATCGGCGCCGGCTTCGAAGGCAACCTTGGCAGTTCCAAGGCCAATGCCGGAGGAGCCGCCGACTACTAGAACCCGCATCCCATCGAAACTATACATAGGCTATGCCTACCCGATCAGGGCGCGCATGGCCTTGTTGACGTCGGCAGCCTTGTGGCGCTGGGTCTTGCCGCTGGGCTCCAAAGGCTCATCGAAGAAGAACGACGGCAATTCATCATCTTCCTCGGTAAAGCCGGCCTGTTTGTTGAAATCCCATTCCAACTTAAGGGTCTCGGCGCCCAGGCTTTGAAAGAAATTTTCATCATAGCCGGTGCCTTGCGCCTGGTTGAGCGCCTCAACCACGAAGTCCATGCTCTCGTTGGTAACCGAGCGGCCAAACAGGCAAAGCCCAAGAGAATCGGCAGCCGCGCAGATCCATTGGATTTCATAGCTGGCGGCGACGATCTCTTCAGTGCTTTTGTCGGCACAGACGAAACCCGGAACATTGCCCGCGGTGTGATCCGCGCCCTGGGCGGTGATCATCATGGAGATGCCCGTAACTTCGATCTCGCGGGGATCATAGGCGCTGATGCCTTGTTTCTTGACCACCGGCACGCGGGTGACGCCATAATGTTCGCCGACACGCGCCGTGCCTTGCGCCAGCAATTTGCCGCGCTCATTGCCGGTGCGAATGTCCTCCAGCGCATCAGCCATAAACTCGTGATCGCCAAATTCGCCCTCGCCGGCCTCCATCAGAACGCCAAGGGTGGCGCCGACTTCGATGGTATCGATCCCCAGATCATTAGCCACATGGTTAAGACGCGCCACGTCATCTGGATCGTCGAGGCCGCAATTCGAGCCCAACAGGCCAAGGGTCTCATATTCAAGGGGCGAGCATAATTCCTCGCCCTTGGCATCCACATAAACGTTGGAGCATTGGATCTGGCAGCCGGGCATACAGGCGTGCGTGGTTTCGCCGCCGCGCTCCAGGGTAAGCTCCCGGATATAGGTGCCGCCAATTTTAAGCGGGCCCTCATCCTTGCCGACGAAGGTACCGGCGGAGAAGTTGCGCGTCGGCAGGCCGCCCACTTTGTTGGTAAAATCGCCGACCATGGCGGTACCGAATTTCCGGAACGCATCAATCGCCTTGTCTTCGTCGAGCATTTTGCCGTACTGGCGAACCGATCCCATGAGCTTCTTGCGGTCATGGAAGCCCGGCATCTTGTTCAGATCAACGACGATGGCTTTGACCTTTTTCGAGCCCATCACCGCGCCCACGCCGCCTCTGGCGGCCAAACGGGTCGGTCGCTGTTCGGGATCGGTGAAGGAAATGCCGGACATCAATCCTTGATATTCGCCGACCGGCCCACAAAGGCCGAGGCTGACCTTGTCGCCATATTTTTCGAACAATAAGGCAGCAGATTCCATATTTCCTTTGCCCAGATACGGGCTGGCATCTTCGAAGGTAATGTTGCCATCTTTGGTGATGCGGATAACCACCCATTCGTCGGAGGCGCCGTTGAGGGTCAGCCCCGATAGCTCCAACTGGCCGAGGGCGAAGGCGAAGGTGCCGCCCGAATTGGCTTCCTTGATACCGCCTGTGAGCGGGCTTTTGCAGCCAACGCTCAAACGGTTGGCGTTGGAGAAATTGCTACCCGCGAAGGGGCCGGCCGAAAAGATCAGTGGATTTTCCGGCGACAACGGATCAACCTCAGCAAGGCCCCGGTCCAACAGGGTTTTGGCGATCAGATAGCGCCCGGCACGGACGACGTCTTCGCCGTCTTTTTCGTGGCGTTCGATGGATTGGCTGTTGAGATCAATTTCAAGATGCGTGCGCATGGTTTGCGATCCTTTCCGGTAATTCGTAATCGTACCGATCTTTTCCAGATCGGCCGGTGATGACATGGATATTACTCATTTGCCCAGCTCTTTCCACGCAAATATCCCAATACCCCTAGCTATTTTATAATTTGTTGGAGTTCGGAAATTTGATATTCCCAGCCAGCCACGCTAGGCTTATTTCATTGATGGCAGTAATATCGCTATTAAAACTTACGGCAGCGTGACGACAACACCAACGAATTAGGGAGACACCAATGCTAAAACAAAAATTTGCTTTTATGACCGCAACGGCGCTTGCAGCGCTGCTCGCGGCTGGCCCGGCCTTGGCACAAAAATCCAAAGATGAAGTCCGGCTCGCTATCATCGACATGTTCCCGACGATCGACGCCTATCATTCACCGTCGAACGAAACGGGGCAGTGGGCACGCGCCTATTACAGCCGCATTATCAGCTTTGACGAGCACAACAAAAAATTGGTCCCGGAGCTTGCTAAATCGTGGAAGCGAATCGATGAGAAAACCATCGAATTCGAATTGCGCGATGATTTGAAGTTTTCTAGCGGCAACAAATTCACGGCGGAAGATATCGCCTATACGATCCGCTACCTCGCCGATCCAAAGCTAAGAATTCGCTTCAAGAGCCGTTACAACTGGCACAGCAATATCGAGATTCTGAGCCCGACCAAAATTCGTCTGACGGGCAAAAAACGGAAGCATGACGATCTCTTTATCTATGCCTACCGTTTTCAAATATTCGACAAAGGCGTCCATTCGAAGATGGAAGACAAGGCGACCTATGGCGCCAAATCAGCCTCGACCACGGGCCCCTATAAATTGATCAAGCTGGACCGGAAGTCAGGTGCCCATATTCAGAGGAACGAAGATACTGCCGGTTATTTCCCCCACCGCCGGGCACCGATCAAGAATGTGAAAGGCATCTCGATGCCGGACCGGCAAACGCAAGTTGCCGCGTTGTTAACCGGACAGATTGACGTGCTGCGTAACCCCACGCCAGACATGATCAAAGAGTTCCGAAAAAATCCTGACCTCAGGATCACGTCTTTCCCGACCCGCTTTATTAATTACATCACACTCGATGCAGCGGGGCGCTCCAAGAACAAGAAATTCATGGACATCCGAGTGCGCCAAGCCTTCATCAAGGCCATTGATCGGGAAAAGATCATCAAGAACTTTGTCGCAGGCGAAGAAGTGGCTTTAAGGCCGACGGCGGTATGCTACCCCGATAATATCGCGTGCTCCCATACCATCAATCCGCTCGGATATGATCCCGCCGGCTCCAAGCGCCTCTTGGCTGAAGCCGGTTTTCCAAATGGTTTCGACATGGAACTGAGCGCCTTTGCGCCCTACAAGGAAATTGCCGAAGCCATCGCCGGTGAACTTCGCAAAGTTGGCATTCGCGCCACCGTTCGGGCGATGCCGTTGCCGGTCTATACCAAGCGGCGCGGACGCGGCGAATTGACGGCGCTTTATGCCGGCTATCCCACCTTCGCCCAACCCAACACGTCCAACCTGATGAACTTCTTTTTCGGCGCCAATCGGGATTATTCCAAGGACCCGATCATCCAAAATGCGCGCAAAACGGGGAATGGCGTGATGGACCTGAAAAAACGGACGGCGATCTATCAGAAGGCGATGGATCAGGTGAACAAGCAATCCTATATTCTGCCTTTCGTCGAGCAGCCGAACGTCTATGCCCATCATAAGAGCGTAGAAGTCAAAACCGGCATGACATCGAAAACCGAAACCCGGCCGCCGGATTATTTCTGGAAATAAGCTTAAGGGGGGCGGGTTTGAAACCCGCCCCTACTCCAGCGGTTGTCGTACCCTCGGTTAATTTAGGTCCTCCCTCGCGGCATACCACCCCTGGTATGCCGTACCCGGTCGCAACACATGGCTGCGACATATTTCGCCAAACACCCCCCTTACGGTTATGACGGTTTCTCACGGTTTGTTACGGTTTTCATCTTGCGCAGCCCGCGTGGGGATGGTTGGCCGGCCACGCGAGCGTCATTCTTGGCGCCTGGATTGTTACTCGCACAAGTCGGGTTCACGAACTCGGGCACGGCCCAGCGTGGACTCAATTCGACATATTCACAATGTCCAAGAGCACGAGCGCTCAAAGCCGCTGTATGGTATATAGTCTGCCTGAAATCCAGCGCAAGTGGCCCTATATCCCGCCGGAGATGCTGACCACGGTTCCTGATGTATAGGATGCCCGCTCGGACGCATAGAAGGCCACCATATAGGCAACCTCTTCGGGCTCCGCAGGGCGGGCGAATGGTGATTTGGGCAAGGTTTCTTCCCAGCGGCCGGCATCACCGAATTTGTGCTCGGCCACATATTCGTGCTGGCTGATCATGCGTTCGGTCTTGGTCAGCCCCGGATGAATGCCGACGACGCGCACGCCGTGGTTTTGGCTTTCCTTACCCAGCGCCTTGCACAAATTGGACAACGCAACATTGGCCATGGTACCGGCGATATAATCGTGCCTTGGGTTCTCGGCGGCGCCGCCGATCACATTGATGATGACGCCCTTGCCGCGTTCCTTCATGGCGGCGTAGACAATGCGGGTCAGGTTAATATAGCCAAACAACTTCAGCTCCCACGATTGGCGAAGCGTCTCATCATCCATTTCATCCAGTGTGCCTCTGGGGATCGCACCGGCGTTATTGATCAGGATATCAATATCCGGGCAGGCGGCGGCCAAGGCTTTCAAATTACCGGAATTGCTCAAATCGGAAACATGGGTTTCAACGCGAACATTGTGAGCGCCGCGAATTTTGTCCGCCGCCGCCATCAATTCCGCCTTCGTGCGCGCCGCTAGATGTACGTGACATCCTTCTTGCGCAAATACTTCGGCAACCGCAAGGCCAATACCCTTGGAGCCGCCCGTTATCAGCGCCGTCTTGCCGTCTATTCCCAGATCCATAATATCCTCCCAGAGTTATTCGAAATAAGGGCTGGTCCATTCCAGCTCTTTTGGCGATATCCCCTTCTCGGCGCATAGGGCGGCGGCGTGGCCGGCAATCTCGCCGGTCTGCGTGCACCAGGGGAAGTTGCGCATGACCATGAAAATGGTCTCGTAAGTAAACGACAACGAGGCGCCGGTCAGCAGCATATTGTTGATTTTCTTCGGCAGGAAACAGCGAAACGGCACCTCGAAACTGTGTTTGCGATAGGCGTCCCAGAAAAAGCTCTTGGTCATGGGCGCCGTCACCGCATCGGCAAAGCGCCGTCCGGCCAGCACGTCTTCGATGGAAAATACATATTCGCCGATGGGATGGCGGCCATCGCGAATGCCGACGAAACGGCCAACGTTGGACAGCGACGCATTTTCAAAGCCGGGCACATATTTCTTCAAAAACTGCGCCTCGGCCTCGATATAGCCGCGCAATTCCCGGCGCGCCCTTGCCGCATCGACGGCAATTTCGTCCATATGCAGTGCCCATTCGTAAGGCACGTTCTGCCACAGAATAAAACCGCCATCGCCGTCGATGGGGCTCATATCAAGCGTCGGATGCCCAATATAGCTTTCGCCGTAAACATTGGCGCCGCCCATGCGCGGTCGGTACAGCATGGACGGAACGTCGCCCGCTGCGCTGGCCTCGGCAATCAGGTTGGTAAGCAGCGAATCGTTGGAGGTTTGCTGGTAATTATACAGCCGGGGATATTCGATGCCGCGCATGATCCAAAGCAGCCCGCCCGGCACGGGCCGCTTTACCCGATCCCAATCGGCGCCGCCCGGCTGGCCACCGCCGCCCGGCACGAACGGCGCACCGGCGCGGGCCACCAGTTCGGCGGTGCCGGTGCCCTCGATGAATATTTTGCCGCGAATAGCCTGGCGCCCGGATGCGTTCTCGACAATGACCGAGGTGATGACGTCGTTGCCGGTGCCGTCCTTTACCTCCGCATCGACGAACCCGGTGTCATAAAAGGTTTCGACGCCGGCCTCTTCCAGCATTGCGGCCATGACATTGCCAGCGCCTTCCGGATTAAAACTGGCGCGGGCGAATTCGGCGCCCGGCTTCATGTAGCGTTCGTAGTGGGATAATGGGTTGCCGGCCCAACCGGGATGGCTCGCCTCGGAGGCGGTATAGATGTATCCGGCCGCATCGAAGCGTTCCATCAATTCGGTGTGGATGCCGCCGGCGCCGGGACCAGCGGCGCCCTGCAGGCCCGCCGTATGTACGCCGCCCGGCATATCGAATTTTTCGATCAATACCACGGAAGCACCCATGCGGGCGGCTTTGAGCGCGGCGGCAAAACCGCCGGGACCGCCGCCGACCACGACCACATCGGCTTCGGCGCCTAGTGAAACCTTAGGCGCGGTGCTCAAACCTGTATATCCATCCAGACACCGCCGGCATCGGATGATTTCACGATGGTCTCCATGATCGCCACATTGCGGAGCGCCTCGGCTGGGCGGACCGGATGATCATCGCCGCCAGCGCAAGCGGCGGCAAAGGCGGTCAATTCCCGCTGCAAGGTCAGATCGTTCCTAAAGCTTTTGTGGGTTGCCGGCACATCAGCGGCCGACGGTTTCAACGACAGCTCGGTAAAATTATCGGTGGCTTCGAGAATAGCCTCGGTCCCGTAGAAACGCAGATGGGAGCTGCCGGGCGCCGCGAATAGGCTGCACAGAGTACCGGTTATGCCGCTTTCCAATTCGAACATGACAGAAGCGGTATCGTCCAGATCCAAGGTCGAAACCTGGCGCTTGCAGATCGCCGCCAGCCGTTGGATCGGCCCCAATATCCAGGTCAGAGTATCGATCATGTGCAACCCCATGGGGCCGACCGCACCGCCAGGGTTTTCAACCCGGTTGGCACGCCAGTAATCCGGCGGATAATGAAGCGCGGCGTTGCCCGAATAATTGGCCTCGATATGGATGATGCGCCCGCAAGCACCCGCATCGACCATCGATTTCATCTCCCGCGCCCCATCTGAAAAGCGCCGGTTGTGGCCAACCGCCAGAACAACGGAGTTATCGGCGCAGGCTTGAATGGCCTCAGCCCCAGTGGCCGCGTTCAAGGCCAATGGCTTTTCACAGAACACATGCTTGCCGGCATTGGCGGCAGCAATCACCTGATCCCGGTGCAGGGAATGCGGGGTCGCCAGCAGGACCGCGTCAACGTCTGCCAACGCCAAAACGTCCTCAAAATTTTTATATACTTCGCCGCCAAACTGGCTCTGAAACTTTGCGCGCTCCGGTTCCGACAGTGAACAACAGCCGAGGATTTCAATGGCCTCCGGAATATCGGTGCTCGCCTTGCCAAGCTCCATGCCCCACCAACCGGTACCGACGATAACGATCTTCAACATTTTTCATCCCCCATTGAGAATTTTACTTCCAGTTCCATTGATATTCGCGCGCCCGTGGCTTTTTGTCACGGCCAACGATACTGCGCACCGATAAATATGCTCGCCACTTCCGCTGAAATATCCGAGGATTGACGCTGGAAATCAGGAGGCGGATATTGATGACGGCGGGTTACAATAGCGATGGCCGGTTTGCGGGCGGATTGCGCTCGGGCCAGCAATATATGGACGCCCTCAAAAATGATGGCCGCCGGGTGTTTCTGGACGGCGAGGAAGTCTCGGACGTCACCAGCCACCCGGCCTTTTGCGAAGCCGTCCGCTCGGTCGCAGATCTGTTTGATATTGCCCACGATGCGGCCAACCGGGATGTCATGACCTACACCTCGCCAGCCACCGGCGAGCCGGTCAACGTCATATGGCGGATGCCGAAAACCACTGAGGAGTTATCCATCTGGCGGGGCGCCGTGGAAAAATGGTCGGAAAGCAATTTCGGTCTCATCGGGCGCGGCCCCGATCACGTCGCCGGGTTCTTCTCCGGCTGGGCGTCGGCACCGGAAATATTCGACGATCGCTCCGGGCGGGATTTCGCCGGAAACATCGTCCGGTTTTACGAGTTCCTCCGCGATAACGACGTCTATATCACCTACACGATTGTTCCGCCGCAGATCGACCGCTCGAAACCGGCCCATGGGCAATCGCCGCCCGATCTCTATGCCGGCGTCACCGAAGAGCGGGACGACGGCATCATCATCCAAGGCGCCCAGATGCTGGGCACCGGCGCCGCCCTTTCCGATTATGTGAACCTCAGCACCATCTCGCCGATGCAGAAAGGCGACGACAATTACGCCATCAATCTGGCGGTGGCCTGCAACGCGCCCGGCGTTCGCATCCATTCCCGGCGCTCCTATGCGGCGGCAGCATCCAGCGTTTATGACTACCCCCTGGCGTCGCGCTATGACGAGACAGATGCCCTGGTGGTCTTCGACAATGTGTTCGTGCCTTGGGAACAGGTGTTCGTCTACAAAAACATGGAGATTTGCCGCCGCCAATGGTGGGAGACGCCAGCCCATATCATGGGCAACAATCAGGCCCATATCCGCTTTACCACCAAGCTCCGCTTTATGATGGGCGTTGCGCATCGGATCGCCGAAATGAACGGCGTTCTGGCCAACCCGGCGGTGCAGGCGCATATCGCCGAGATTGCCGCCATGGCCAGCCTATATGAAGGCTTGCTGGAAGCACAGTTCGCAACGGCTACCACCAACTCGGGCGGCTATATGGAGCCCGGCTATCAGGCCCATTACGCGGCCGAGGCGTTGCAGTCCGAGATTTACCCCAAGATGCTCAACCTGATGCGCGAATTGTGCGGTGGCGGCGTCATCCAGCTTCCCTCCAGCGCCGCCGATTTCGCCAACCCTGAAATTCGCAAAGACCTGGAACGCTATGTCCAATCGCCAGGTTATCCGGCCGAGGAACGGGTCAAGCTGATGAAGCTCGCCTGGGACCTGATCGGCTCCGAGTTCGCCGGCCGCCACGACCAATATGAAAAGTTTTACGCCGGCCCGCCATTCATCACCCGGCGCCGGCTGTTCCAGCATTACAATTTTGAAAAAAGCGGTGCCCTCGTTGATGCGGCACTGGCCGGATATGATCTGGCCGGACGCTTGCCCCGGACCCGTTAAGGCAAAGGACTTACCATGGACCATCCCGATTTCAGTTTTCGCCAGGCATTGCAGCGGCTCGACTCGGCGGGGCTATTGTTAAAGGTCGAGGACGAGGTTGATACTGATCTGGAACTGACCAGCGTTCTCTTTAAGCAGCCCGAGCGGGCCATGCTGTTCAACAACGTCAAGGGCCACGATACCCGCGTGGTTGGCAATTTCCTCGGAGCTGAGGAAAATGTGCTCGCCATCTACCAGATGGACGTGGCGACGATCCGCAATTTCATCACCGAGGGCCTGACCAACCCGATCGCGCCCAAGCATGTGGAGTCCGGGCCGGTCCAGGCGGTGCAACGCAACAATCCCGATCTTCTAGAATATCTGCCCCTGCCCAGATACGCGCCCAATGATGGCGGGCGCTATATTTCCGGCGGCGTGGTTATCGCCAAGGACCCTGATAGCGGCGTCTTCAACGCATCGTACCACCGCTTCATGCATGTGGACGGCAACAAGCTGGCGATCCAACTGGACCTCGGCCGCGATCTTCGCCATTTGTGGGAACAGGCCAAAGCCAAGGGCGAGCGGCTGCCCATCGCCATCGTGCTCGGCGCCGACATCGGCATCCAGTATGCCGCCGGCATCATGGGCGCCCAGTTGCCCCGGGACATGGACGAATTTCATGTGGCATCGGGCATCTGCCGGGCGCCGGTGGAGCTGATCGATTGCAAGACTGTGCCCCTTAAAGTACCGGCCAACGCCGAAATAGTGATGGAAGGCTATATCTCGCCGGACGAGGAAGTCGAAGAAGGTCCGTTCATGGAATTCATCGGCCTATATTCCGACGTCAGCCCGTCGCCGATCACCACCGTCGAATGCCTCTATCACCGCGAAGATCCCATCTGGCACGTAATCATGACCAAGGAATCGCCGATCCTGCGCAAACATATTCTGGAAGGCGCGATCCTGAAGGCGGTGCAGGCTTCGGCGCCATGCGTCACCGACGTGGCGCTGACCGAGGGCGGGCTTTACCGGTTTCATTTGCATATCGCGGTGAAGAAAGAAAAAGCCGCCGACGAAGGCTATCAGCGCAACGCCATCTTCGCCGCCATCGCGGCCTTGAAGGATCTGGACCTGATCATTGTTGTCGATGACGATATCGACATTCGCAATTGGACCGACGTAGAATGGGCCTTGGCCACGCGCTTTGATGCCTCCAAGGGCCTCATCCTGATGCCGGGATCGCGCGGCCACGAATATGTGCCCATATCCGAAGACGGCGTGCGCACCAAGTTGGGCATCGACGCCACTCTGCCCTTCGGCTTCGAAAAACGCCATTTCCGAGTGCCTATTCCACCGGCGGATTTGAGCAAATACACCACCAGCCTAGATCCAAGCGGCATCTAGGCGCTATCCATAGCCGTCATCCAAACAGAAGGCGTCCAGGACGCCAATTACGACAACCGCACCGCATCTGAAAAGTTGGGTCTATCTGTCTGATCCGAGCACTGATTTTTCGTCCTCGATAAACCAGGACGGCGTCCGGTAGCCCGCCAGTTTGCGTTTCTTCATAAACGATTTGTAGATTTTGGCCCGCTCCGGATCATCGCTCCGCTTGTGCTGATAGGGGCAGACATCGACGCAGATATGGCAATATTCCTCGCGAAATCGCGACGCTTCGAAACAAGTTGGAATATGCACTGGCCAGCGCTTGACGCCATCGGTGACGACGAAATCCTGGCTGGAGCGGATGGCGCCGGGGGGGCAATTCTGTTCGCACAGGCGGCAGTTTTCGCAAGTTTTCTGAACGCCGAATATGTTGGCGGAGCCTATTTCAAGGGGCGCGTCGGTGGTCACGAAACCGGGCCGGAACCCGGCGCCGAAGGTGGGGTGAACCAGACTGCCATGCTTGCCCAACTCGCCCATACCGGATGCATATAATGCAGGGATCGCCTGGATATCGCCGGTGCCGTTGTGATCGGCGATGGCCTGAAATCCGAGCCCGCGAATATGGGCGGCCAGCAGGGTGGAAACACGGGCGCACTCCACATAGGTCTCGAACGCTTCGCGCTCTACCGCCAGGGCGCCATCCAGCACCTTGGCATAATCTTCGGGCACAATGACCGAAATGATCGTCGGCAGATCGAACGCCGAGCCCAGATTGATCATCGAAGGTGTCAGCGCCGCAAATCCTATATCGCCGGCGCCGAGCTCCAACCCTTTGGCCTTGATCAGGGGGCTGATGCGCTCCGCATCCTGGCCTTCGGGCCGCTTAGGGTTTACCGGACCATCGCGATCCGCCACATAGGCCATCCAGCGCTGCATACAGGCGTGCAGATCGAAGCCTTGCGCATTGGGACGGTCTTTGCGGTAAAAGGGAACTTCCTTAAGGCCCTTTTCCTCCATGATCTCCCGGACCAGCGGATCGTCAGGTCCACCGCGCCGAAACTCCACGATGCCTTTCATGGGCGACCCATTTCTGTTTTCCAATCACGCATAAATTAACAGCCCTATGGATTTCGGCAATTGCAATTCGGCGGCGCGCCACCTTATTCAATGTCCGGATGCAAAAGTCTAAACGATACTTGGTATCAAATTATTCCTTTGGACGCTCTGTATTCCGACTTACCGCCCTTTTTCAGCCAAGGGCTTTAGTAACTATAGTGGCCTGACTGTATCACCATTCCGAATCGTGCCGCCGGTGACAATACGGCAATTGAGACCGCTGCGGTTGATGAGAGACTTGAACAGACTTTTTATGCCAAGAAGATCTTCCAAATACTGGCAAGGAATATTTAGGCGCATGCCTTCGAGGACCACGTCATCACCGATCTGAAAATGCCGCCCGACCAGATGGTTGAGCGGCGCGCCTTCGGTGACCACGTTGCGCCGGGTTTCTTCCGGCTTCAATGTGATATCCCAATCCCTGGCCAAAGCCTCCAAAGTCTCGGTCTCAATTAAAGTGATTTGCCGGCCGATCTCCGGCTTGTCGGAATAACTTCCAGTGCCGAGTGTATAGCGGTCGCCCTCGATACCGACGCCGGTGATGCAGACCAGTTGGTCTTTAAAGCCCAGCGGCTCGGATTTCGCGGCGCAACTGTGCAGCGACAGCACTCGCCCTTCCCACATATCCATTTACTCCTAGACCCCGGTCAGGCGCAGCGGCAGGCTGTCCAAAACCCGGAGGGTGTTGTTGAGACGAATTTTAGCCGGACCGGTTGGCTCGATCAATTCGATACGCGCCAGCATAGCCTTCAAGATGGCCTCGGCCTCCATCTGGGTGATGCGCATACCGACGCAGCGGTGAACGCCGTTGCCCCAGGCCAGATGACCGGACGGTTTGCGCGCGATATCGAACCGGTCGGGATCATCCCAGCGCCTTGGGTCCCGATTGGCGCCGCCCAGGAACAGCACCAATTTTTCGTTATCGCCAACCGGAACCCCGGAAAGCTCGGTGGCCATGGCCGAGGTGCGGAAAAATGTCTGTACCGGGCCTTCCACGCGGATCGCCTCTTCGAAGGCAAAATTGATCAGCGATGGATCGGAGCGAAGCAGCGCCCACTGATCCGGGTTTTGCGCAAACAGGTTCAGCATATTGCCGATGCCGGAAACGGTGGTATCAACACCCGCCGACAGGAGCGAGCGCACCAGAAGACCAGCTTCGTCCGGGCTCACATCGCCGGCTTCCGCGCCCTCATAAATTATTTGCCCAATGCTGCCCTGCGCCAGCACATCGCGCTTGCAATGCTCCGTAACCCAGGCGCTGGCGTTGGGTATCTTTTCCAAAGCCCCTTTGAACAACCGGTTCGGCGGCCCGAATATATTGAAAATTTGGTTGCCATAAATCAGCAGGTTCTCGCGACCCTCGCTGCCAAGCCCAACCACGTCCGGGAACACCTTAATCGGATAGGCAATGGCGATATCGTCCATACCGTCGATGTCACCCTTTTCCAGCGCCGCATCGATGATGGCCACGGCATCGGCCTCAAACTTCTCTTGCAGCGCAGAAATATTCTTCTGGCTGAGGGCGTGGCCCATGACGTTGCGCGCTCTGGTGTGTTCGGGCGGGTCGGCTTCGATCAGGAGGCTCGGCGGGCGGAACGGTTTCTCCGTTTTGAAATTGGCGATGCCGACGCCGGCGGACGAGCAAAAGCGTTTGTAATCTTTTAGTACCTCGGACGCCTCGTCGTGCCGCGCCGTCGCCCAGATGCCGTAGCGGGACAACCAGACCAGCGGTCCGGCCTCGCGAATCTGGTCATGATAGGGATAGGGGTTTTCCAGAAATTTATCGCTGAACGGATCGCAATCCAGATTGGGAACGCCCGCCCGTTCAATCACTGCCGCTGGTGCTGAATTCATGATTTCCTCCCTCCCCAAATTGCTTCAAAAATACCTCCGCCGTCAATGCGTGGCCTTTCTCATTCCAATGGAAATCACCTGGGATGAAATAGCGCATCAACGTATCCACCGAAGCGCCGTCCGTATAGGCGGCGAACAAATCGATAAATTGGACGCCCCGCACCGCCGCCCATTGCCGCCAGAACCCTAGATGGCGGGGCGCTTCGGGGTCGAACAGAATCTGATCGGGCCAGGGATAAACTGCCAGTGTCATTGGAACGTCCATGCGTTGGAGATAGCGCAACAGCCGATCCAGGCGGTCGGCGGCTTTCTGCCTTCCCTCGATACCATATTCGCGCCAAGCCACATCATCGTAGGTCCATTTACTGGCCGATTTTTCGGTCGTCGCATAAATCTGCAGTTCGGCGTCGCTAATCTTGAAGATACTACCGCCGCTTTCCTTTGCCACTCTCAAGCGCAACTTGATCGCCTTGCGTCCAGCGCCGATCTGATCGCGGATTAAGGTAATCATGCGCCCGAGTAGCGAATTATCGCGCAAAAAATGACCGATCACGTGGGAGGTTTTTTCCGGCATCTTCGGCGGCACGATCAGATTTCCACCGGGATCCACCCGGTAGTTGCGGGCCTCGTCGAAAATGTCGGAAACATCCAGGAATACAACCACGTGATCAAATTTTAGGCCGGCCTTCTCTACCAGATAGCGGGTCTTCAAGTCATAGATGATAGGTGCGTAGGAGCCGACGCCAGCGTTCAGCACTTCAATATTTTTGGGCGCCAACGAGCGCTGGATGTGTCCGGCAAAGGTCTTGGCAAAGCTATAGCCGGCGCCTTCGGTGAACGAATCGCCGAGCAGCAACAGGCGCTTACCCGTGGCCCTAGCCATGACCGCGCGCGGGCTCCGATCCTTGAAGCCGAGGGAATTGGTGGCAAAGCTGTACACCAACCGGCCCCAGCGTTCCCTCACCTGACGCCCGGGTGCAAAGCCATGATGGAAGTCCTGGGAGCGGATGCGATGATCCATGTTAGGAAAGCTGGCGCCCCAAATATCAGTAGTACGTCTCAAGATTTGCGCCAAGGCAACGTCCATCACCAGGATAATCAAGACTATGATCAACACCGGTTTCAGGCGAAATTTCAATTTTACAAACAAACCCATGGAATAATTTAGCACGCCCGGTGCGCACCCGGAAACCATGGCGCTGGCATTACAGATCTAATCCTGGTTAGTAGCCACATGGCAACGGAACTCCTTTCGCTATGAGCAGCACGGTCAGCCGGCTCCTGATCACTGGCGCCCGTGCTTTGACATGGCCGATGAAGTCCTACCGGCGCGCCAATACCCTCGCCCAGGTTTCCGAGGGGCTAGTACAGCACCTTTCGATGCCAGTGCCCGGGGGCAATATAAAGTTTGAATCCCGAACCGCCCGGTCTTTGCACGACGCCAATTCGATCACCCATGGCGAGCCCGAAACCGTCGCCTGGATCAATGACCTGCCGGAAGCATCAATGCTTTGGGACATTGGCGCCAATATCGGCGTCTATTCGCTTTACGCAGCCTTCGTACGAAACATCCGCGTCGCCGCGTTCGAGCCCAGCGCCGCCAGCCACGCCGCCTTGTGTCGCAATATTGAAATCAACTCACTCGGCGAAATGATCCAGCCATTCTGCCTGGCCTTGAGCGATGTCAGCGGCGTCGATTACCTTTACATGGCGAACACCGACGCCGGCCATTCCATGCATGCCTTTGCCCAAAACACTTCCACCGAGGGCACCATCGAGACACAATTCAAACAATCGGTTATCGGCTATTCCATTGATGATTTCCTGGCCGCCTTTGATGTGCCGGCCCCCGATTACGTCAAGCTGGATGTGGACAGCATCGAGACCAAAATTATTGCCGGCGCCAGAAACACACTCACCGGCCACGTCAAATCAATCCTGGTCGAAGCCGATCAGCCGGCGGAGCGGAGCGGAGACAGCGAGATTATAAAGCTGTTGGACGGCATGGGCTTCCAGATGCGCCCCGGCGCTGGCGATGCCCGAAATTACATCTTCGATAAAATGCCCTGATTAGCGGACTACTCTTTCACCTTGTAAGAATTGAAGCTTTCCGGCTGATGGAACACAACATCCGGCTCGATCGTTTTCGCGTTGGATGCATCCAGTTGCTCCATCAAGGACCGGATATGGCGGATCAGGTTAGCAACCAAAGATTTCAACAGCGCGCTCGATCCATTGAGTTCGCTTTCAAACGCTTCTTGCGGCACCAGAAAACAAATGCTGTCCTGCTTCGCCCGCGCCGTCGCGGTGCGCGGCTTGTCGCTGATCAGCGCCATTTCGCCGAATATCTGCCCAGCCTCAATCTCGCCGAGCACCGTATCCTCGCCATCGATGTCCCGGGATATTTCGACAACGCCTGACGCTAACAGGAACGCCGTATCGCCAGCTGCATTCTCCTCGAAGATACACTCCCCGGCGGTAAATTGTTTTTGGTCCATATCCGATTCCCCTTTTCCTTGACGCGGCCAGACTATCATTGTTTGAGCCATGGCTCCGAACAATTTATATGGTATTTCGCGCCGGCACTTGAAGTCTTTTATCGTTTTGGCATTATCCTTGACGTATAACGGGCAGCCGAAACCCCGGCATTGGAAACAGCGGAACCTAAATGGCTAAGAAACCCGGCTTTCACGAGAACCTGGGGCGCGAGCACACCGTTAAAACCTCTTCGAACCGTTCCTTCGGATTGGTGTTTGCGGTTGTTTTCGCAGCTCTTGCGCTGCTGCCGCTGATCAGCGGCAATCCGCCCAACTGGTGGCTGGCGGCAATCGCGGCGGCGTTCCTTCTCGCGGCATTGCTTGTCCCGGCCATCCTCCGCCCGCTCAACATCGTCTGGCAAAAATTCGGCGAGATTTTGCACGCCATCGTTAACCCGCTGACCATGGGCATCTTGTTTTTTCTGACGGTGACGCCGACGGCGCTTATCATGCGCGTCTTTGGCAAGGTTCCGCTGCACCTGAAATTCGATTCGGATGCCGACACATATTGGATCGAAAGAGACCCGCCGGGGCCGGAACCCGATTCCATGAACCGACAGTTTTAGGCCAGGAAATAATAGGAATATCATGTCATTCATCGCCGAGCTTTGGTCCTTTCTACGCATGCGAAAAAAATATTGGCTATTGCCGATCATGGTCATGTTCGTTTTGTTCGGCGGGCTGTTGGTGTTGAGCCAAGGCTCCGCCGTCGCGCCTTTCATCTACACATTGTTCTAGGCCGCCACCGTAATGCGTGTTCTCGGCATATCCGCTTTTTACCACGACAGCGCCGCTGCTCTGATCGAGGACGGGCGCATTGTCGCCGCCGCCCAGGAAGAACGCTTCAGCCGCAAAAAGCAGGATGCGGATTTTCCCGATCTCGCCATTAAATATTGCCTGGAAGAAGCCGGCTGCTCCCTGGACCAAGTGGATTTCGTCGCCTTCTACGACAAACCGTTCTTGAAGTTTGAACGGCTCTTGGAGACCTACCTCACATTCGCGCCCAGGGGTTTTTCGTCTTTCCGCATGGCCATGCCGCTCTGGCTCAAAGAAAAATTGTTTCAAAAAGACCTGCTGCGCAAGGCCCTCCAGGCCTACGACGACGGCTTCGACTGGCAGAACAAGCTGTTGTTCGCCGAGCATCACCAAAGCCATGCCGCCAGCGCCTTTTTCCCTTCGCCCTTTCAAGACGCTGTGGTGCTGACCATGGACGGCGTCGGCGAATGGGCGACCACGTCGGTGGCCTACGGCGAAGGCAATAATCTAGAAGTAGTGAAGGAGTTGCATTTCCCGCACTCCCTCGGCCTGCTCTATTCGGCCTTCACCTACTACACCGGCTTCAAGGTCAATTCCGGCGAATACAAAGTCATGGGCCTGGCCCCTTACGGCGAGCCGAAATACGCGCAGCTTATTCTCGACAATATCGTCGATGTGAAGGACGACGGCACATTCCGTCTGGACCAGAGCTATTTCGATTATTGCACCGGCCTTCGTATGACCAACGAGAAATTCGATGCCCTGTTCGGCGCGCCGCCCAGAAACCCGGAGACCCTGCTCACTGACCGGGATATGGATCTGGCTGCATCTGTGCAGGCGGTGACCGAAGAGATCGTCCTCAAAATGACCCGCGCATTGGCCGCCGAGGGCCGCTCCAAGAACCTGTGCCTGGCCGGCGGCGTCGCCCTCAATTGCGTCGCCAACGGCAAGGTGCTGCGCGACGCCAAATTCGACAATATCTGGGTGCAGCCAGCGGCCGGTGATGCCGGCGGCTCCCTGGGCGCCGCCCTTTGCGCCTACCATCTGTTCCAGGATCAGCCGCGCACATTGAACGGCGGCAGCGATTTCATGTCTGGCTCCTATCTCGGCCCAGAATATTCGGACGATGAAATCAAAACCCGCCTTGGCGCGGTCGGCGGCAAGTTGTCTGAGGTTTCGCCCACCGAGATGATCGAGACCGTGGCGGGCGCATTGGCAGAGGGCAAAGCCGTCGGCTGGTTCCAGGGGCGTATGGAGTTCGGTCCCCGGGCGCTGGGCAACCGCTCCATCCTCGGCGATGCGCGCTCGCCGGAAATGCAGAAAACGCTCAATCTCAAAGTCAAATACCGAGAATCGTTTCGCCCCTTTGCGCCGTCGGTGCGCCTGGAAGACGTGTCCGACTGGTTCGAGATGGACGCCGATAGCCCCTATATGCTGATGGTCGCCGACGTCGCCAAGAAGCGCCAGAAGGAAATGAGCGCCGACGAGAACGGGCTGTTTGGCATCGACAAGCTGAATGTGACCCGCTCCGATATCCCCGCCGTTACCCATGTGGATTATTCGGCCCGGGTGCAAACCGTCACCGCCGATACCAATCCCAGCTACCACGCGCTGCTGAGCCGTTTTAAAGAGCTGACCGAATGTCCGGTGATCGCCAACACCAGTTTCAACGTGCGCGGCGAGCCCATTGTCTGCACCCCGGAAGACGCTTTTCGCTGCTTTATGGGGACCGAGTTGGACATGCTCGCCATCGGCAATTGCATCCTTTGGAAGGATGATCAGGATCCGGCCTTGAAGCTCGATTACAAGGACGCGTTTGAGTTGGATTGACCTCGACCTTCGCGCCTGAAATATTTCTCCGGCCCAATTAACAATCTGAAAGCCGGAGACATCATGGCCCAGCCGAAACAACCGAAACCCACAACCGCGGCAGAAGCCTTCCTGATGGCCCTCAAAGCCAACGGCGTCGATTACCTGTTTGCCAACGCCGGCACCGATTTCGCACCGGTAATCGAAGGCTTGGCCAACCAGGGATCGTACTCCGAAGCGCTTCCCGAGCCTTTGGTCATCCCCCACGAAACCGCCGCCGCCGCCATGCCGCACGGCTATTACCTGATGACTGGCAAGCCCCAGGCGATGATGGTGCATGTCAATGTGGGCCTCGCCAATTCGGTGATGGGCGTCATCAACGCCGCGTCCGAAAATATTCCGCTGATGGTCGTTGCCGGGCGCACGCCGGTGTCCGAACATGAGCGCCTGGGCGCCCGCATCACGCCGATCCAGTACGGCCAGGAAATGTATGACCAGGGCGCCATGGTGCGGGAATCCACCAAATGGGATTACGAACTGCGTTTTCCAGAGCAAGCCCCCGCCGTCGTCAACCGCGCCATGACCATCGCCATGGCCGAACCGAGGGGCCCGGTTTATCTGTGTCTGCCGCGCGAGCCTTTGGCCGACGCCTGGCCCGAAGGCAAGGAATTCGGTGCGCCGATCCAGGCTTTGGCGGCCACGCCGCAGCCGGACCGTGCTGCCATTGCCAAAGCCGCCCAATGGATCGCAGATGCCGACTATCCGTTGATGATCGCGGCGCGCGCCGATGTGGGAGGAAAGGCGGCTGAAATGGTGGCCAAGGTTGCCGAAGATTTCGCCATTCCGGTGGTCGAAGCCTGGTCGATCCGCAACACTATGCCGTCTGCCCATCCCATGCATGGCGGCTTCGATGTGGGCCCCCAGATCGAAAAGGCCGATGTGATTGTCGTTCTCGACGCCATGGTGCCCTGGATTGATAAGTTCCACGCGCCGGGCCCGGGAACCAAGGTTGTCCATCTGGGTTCCGATCCGCTGTTTTCGTCCATGCCGGTTCGCTCGTTCCAATCGGACCTCGCTATTCCCGGCGACATGGCGGCGGCGATGAGATGGATGCACGAAGAACTGTCGGAACGCGCATCGAAAAACCAAAACCGCTATGATTCCCTCAAAGAGGCCAGCGATGCGCGACGCGAAACTCTGGCGACGCGCGCCGAGGCCGGCAATGGCTCGCCCATGAGCCACGCCTGGATGGCCAAATGCGTCTCCGACATCATGGACGACGAAGCGGTGATCTTTAACGAATTGGGCGCGCCGCTGCCGTTCATGGATTTGAAGGGCCCCAACCGCTATTTCAATCCACCCCATTCCGGCGGCCTCGGCTGGGGTTTTCCCGCCGCCCTCGGCGCCTGCCTGGCCGACAAGAACCGCCTCGCCATCGCCTGTGTCGGCGACGGCTCCTACACCTTTGCCAACCCCCTCGCCTGCCACATGATTTCCAATTCTCTGGATCTGCCGATCTTGGTAATCGTCCTCAATAACGGCGTCTGGAACGCGGTGCGCCGGGCGGCATTGGCGCTTTACCCTGACGGTCAGGCATCGAAGATGAACGTCATGCCGATCACTTCGCTGCACCCGTCTCCGGAATATACCAAGATCGCCGAAGCCAACGGCCATTGGGCCGAGCGGGTGGAAACCGGCACCGATCTGCCGGCAGCCCTGGAACGCGCCCTTGACGTCATCAAAAACGAACGCCGTCTGGCGCTTTTGGAACTGAATATCGCCGTCGCCAACTCGGCCTGAACCGGCGGCAATAGGAGAGACTTTATGAAAGACAGCTTGCAACCTGGCGTAAAAATCAGCGTGACCATCGAGGTCGATAAGGAACGCACCATCGGCTTCATGGGCGACGAGGGCCGCGTCTATGCGACGCCGAGCATGGTCGAGGATTTCGAATATACCTGCCGCAATTTTCTTTTGGATCATCTGGACGATGGCGAGGACACCGTCGGCACCCATGTAAGCATGGATCATCTGGGGCCCACCGTCGAAGGCGATAAGGTCACCTTCGAGGTTGAGATCACCGAAGTGGATGGCCGGCTGGTAACCATGCAGGCTCAGGTAGCCGATTCGGTGGAAGATGTAGGGCGCGGCATCCACAAACGCTTTGTCGTCGATACGGCGAAGACCTTCGAGCGCCTGAAGGCCAAGCGGGTAAAGGCGCTCGGCGGCTCTTAAGTTATTTAGCGGCGAGGCGCTGTCTCTGCTATTGTGGGGGGCATAAAGGAGCGCAAGATGGATCAAACCACGCCTAAGAAAACTGTTCCCACCTTTTGTTACCAATGTGTGGCCGGGCCTGATTTGATGCGCGTCGAAGTCGAAGGCGGCATCGCGACGCGCATTGAGTCCAACTATTCCATCGGCAATGAGCATCCCGGCGGCGGCCGCGTCTGCGTCAAGGCCTATGGGCTGATCCAAAAGACCTACAATCCCGATCGGGTGAAAACCCCGATGAAGCGCACCAACCCCAAAAAAGGTCGCGATGAAGACCCCGGTTTCGTGCCCATTAGCTGGGACGAGGCCCTGGACACGGTGGCCGGAAAATTGCGCAAGGCCATCGATGATGGGCTGACAGACACATCCGGTTATCCGCGCATCGCAGCCAGCTTCGGCGGCGGCGGCACGCCAACCCAGTACATGGGCACCTTCCCGGCATTTCTGGCCGCCCTCGGCAATGTGGATTTGGGTTTCGGCGCCGGCCAGGGGGTCAAATGCTATCATTCGGAACATCTTTACGGGGAGCTGTGGCATCGGGCCTTTATCGTCGCGCCTGATACGCCCCGGGTGAACTATATCCTGTCCTGCGGCCACAACGGCGACGCGTCGACCGGCGTCGCCGGCATCTGGCGGCACGCGGATGCGCGCGTGCGCGGCATGAAGCGGGTGCAGGTGGAACCTCATCAATCGATCACGGGCGCCGTCTCCGCCGAATGGATACCGATCAAGCCGAAAACCGACGCTGCGTTTCTTTACGGCGTCATTCACCGCATTCTGCACGAGCGGGACTGGCGCGCCGATTGCGATATCCCGTTCCTCAAAGACGATACCGTCGCCCCCTATCTGGTCGGGCCCAACGGCTATTATCTGCGCGACCCTGAAACCCGGAAACCCCTGATCCACGACCTTGCCGACGGCATTAACAAACCTTTCGACGGCGATATCTCTGACGCCGCCTTGGAAGGCAGTTTCACTGTCAGCGGCATCGAAGTGGGCGCCGACGCTGACGAATGGAGCCATGACGCCATCCAGGCGAGGACGGCGCATCAGGTCCTGCTCGATCACATGAAGCCCTACGATCCTGAATGGGCGGCCGCCGAGTGCGACGTGCCGGCAGACCGCATCCGTTCGGTCGCCGATGAATTCATTGCCAATGCCTGCGTCGGCGAAACCATCGAGATCGAAGGCGAAACCCTGCCCTTCCGTCCGGTGGCGGTGCTGTTGGGTAAGACCGTCAACAATGGCTGGGGCGGCTATAACTGCTGCTGGGCGCGGACGCTTTTGCTGTGTCTGGTGGGCGCGCTGGAAGTGCCGGGCGGCATGATCGGCACCAACGTCAAGCTCAACCGGCCCGCCTATGACCGCTTTACTTCGGCGGTAAAAGGCCCGGACGGGGTCATGGAGTTTCCCTTCAACGCCACCACCAAGAACGAATGGCAGAGCCAGCCCCATATCCGCAACGCCTACCGGACGCTGGTGCCGCTGGTTGCCAACTCGGCCTGGTCGTCGGCTTTGGGACCAGCGCATTTGCCGTGGCTGTTCCAAAAAAGTCCTCCGAAGAACTGGCCGGAACCGACCAAGCCCGATATCTGGTTCTGCTATCGCACCAACCCGGCGATCTCTTCGTGGAACACACCGGAAGTGACCAAGCGGATGGCCGAATTTCCGTTCACCGTCGCCTTCGCCTACACCTACGATGAAACCAATCACATGGCGGATATTCTGCTGCCGGAAGCGACCGATTTGGAAAGCACGCAACTGATCCAGATCGGCGGCACCAAGTTCGTCGAGCAACTTTGGACCCATCAGGGCTGGACTATCCGCCAGCCGGCCTGCGAGACCGAAGTGGATTGCCGCGACATGACCGATATCGCCACCGAACTGGCGGTGCGCACCGGCATATTGGAGCCCTACAACGCCGCCATAAATAAGGGCGGCCACGGGGTCAGGCTGGCCACCAAGGATTTCGATTACCGCCTGGATGAGACCCAGCCCCATAGCCTGGAGGAAATCTGGAACGCGTCCGCCAAGGCTGCTAGCCACGATCTTTCCGGCGGCGAAGAGATCAATGATCTGGATTGGTTCAAGGAACACGGCTATATGCTGCGCCCATTCCCGCAGCTCGACTGGTACCTCTACCCACATATGAAAAAGAACGGCATCCGCTTTGAGCTGCCCTATCAGGAACGCATCCTGCGCCACGGCACCCAGCTTGCCCGGCGCCTGCACGGCATCGGCGTCGAATGGTGGGACGTCCAGTTGGAGGAATATGAGCCTTTGCCGGCCTATAAGCCGTTTCCCGATATCTGGACCGAACATGTGCGCGAAGCCGGCGGCGACCCAGACGATTTTCCCCTGTGGGCGCTGACCTCGCGCTCGATGCAATATTCGTGGGGGCTCAATGTGGGCATCCCGATGATCAACGAGGTGGCCCAGAACGTCTCGGGGCACAAGGGGCTGATCATCAATCGGGGCACCGCCGAAGGGCTTGGCCTGGCCGAGGGCGATCCGGTGGTGATCCAATCGGTCGCCGGCGAAACTCGCGGCTACGCTGTGTTGCGCGAGGGCATTCGCCCGGACACGGTGGTGATGATCGGCCAGTTCGATCACTGGAAAACCCCATTCGCCAAGGATTTGAATTTGCCGAGCCTCAATTCGCTCACCTCCATGTCCTTGTCGCTGACCGATTCCACCGGCTCCGGCGCCGATATCGCTCGGGTGCGGGTGATGCGCGGCGATGGCCCACCGAGGCCTGAAGAATGAACGAGACGTCGCCCCGCTGGGGCATGACCATCGATCTCAACCGCTGCGTCGGCTGTCAGACCTGCACCATCGCCTGCAAACACGCCAACGACACCACGCCCGGTGTGCAGTGGCGCAGCGTCATCGATGTAGAGACCGGCCAATATCCCGATGTGCAGCGCCTGTTTCTGGTCACTGGCTGCCAGCATTGCGCCGAGCCGTCGTGCGTGCCGGTCTGCCCCACCGGCGCCACCAAACAGCGCGCCGACGGCTTGGTAACCATGGATTACGAGCTGTGTATCGGTTGTGCGTCGTGCGCCGTCGCCTGCCCCTACCAGGCACGCACCATCGTTCATGACCCCGGCTTTTACTATGGCGAAGAAACCGTGCAGGAACGCGCGGTCGCCCATGATGAGCGTATCGGCGTCGCGCAAAAATGCACCTTCTGCATCACCCGCGTCGATGACGGACTTGCCGCCGGGCTGAGCCCCGGCATTGATGTGGACGCCACGCCGGCCTGCGCCGCATCGTGCATCGCCAGCGCCATCACGTTTGGCGATTTTAATAACCCCGAAAGTCCGGTTTCCAAATTGGCCGAAGCCAATGACTATTTTCAAATGCATGGCGAGCTCGGAAACGATCCGCAAATCAAATACCTCTATCAAACTCCCAGCGTGCCCGGCCGCGATCCGGAAGAGCCCGGCCCATATGAAGAAGAACCGCCGGAAGGCGCCCTCACCGGCCAACTGCAAAAATTCTGGGACATGCGCGCCGCCATGAATTTTATTCTTGGCGGACTGGGTTCGGGCGCCGTGGTCGTTGCCTATCTGTTGTCGCTGGCGAACGATGTCCCGTTCGCAGGCCTGCGTATTGTGTTCTCCATCGCCGCCGCCGTCATGGCGGTGGGTTTGTTTTTCGTCTGGCTCAAGATCGGACGCAAACTACGCGCCGCCTTTGTGATCTTGCGCCCGCACTCCTCGTGGATGAGCCGCGAGGTGTATGCGGTTGCCGTCTTCGCCGCCGGCCTCATTGGCGCCTGGATGTTGCCGCACCCAGGTTGGCTGGCCCTGGCTGCCCTTGGCGCGGCGCTCTTTCTTTATGCCCAGGCGCGCATCCTACAGGCCGGCAAGGGCATCCCGGCATGGCGCACACCGCGCATGATTTGGATGCTGATCCTGTCCGGCCTGGCAGAAGGAGCCGGCCTCAACGCCGTCATAGCCGGGCTGTTGCCCTGGGCCCTGCCCACCGGCTTCGCGCTGCCCATCGCCGGCATCGTTCTGGTGGTCATCGCCGCGTCGCTCTGGCGTAGCTATGTGGACAACGCCAAGGCCGAAGGCATCGGCGCCAAGGCCCGCGCCGTATTATCGAAGGCGACGCCGCGCCTCTATGTGATCGGCCACCTGGCACCCATCGTCGGCTATTTCGCGCTCATCACCTGGACCGCCGCGCCGATCTGGTTGTTCGCCGTACCCGGCGTGCTGGTCATCGCCGGCGGCGCCTATTGGAAGGCCGTGGTCATCACCCGCGCCGCCCATTTCCAAGGCTTTGCGCTGGCCAAATATCCCCGCCGGGGATCGGGCCGCTTCGCCGCGCCGCTGTCGGTGGGCTAGATCCCGCCGAACACTTGTTCCACCGGCTTGCGCAATTTGCGCGTATTATCAGAGCGCCAGGTCAATCCTTGGCGGTCGAAATATTCCAAAATCTCGATGGCAAGATTGCGTCCAATATTAGCCCGATCGCGGAATTGAGCGGCGCCGAAGCCTTCCTCGCCAGTCTCCGCCGCTAACGCTTCGGCACTATCAGCCAGTTCCAACAACGCTTCGGGCATCAGGAACCGGTTCTTGGACACCTGGAACACCAGACCGAGGCGCGCGGCACGCACCAGAAACCGCTCCAAATCCCGCTTCGGCGCGCCCAACTGCTCGGACAAGACAGCGACCACCGGCGGCTGCATATGGCCATCAATGAGCACCGGCTCCACTTTGCGCCAGAGGGCGGCGTCCTTGTTGACCAGCTTTGGCTCGAACCCGGGCAGGCAATAGCCGGACCCCAGATGCAGGAGCCGCTCGGCCTCTACCAGGCCAGCAAGCACATCTCCGAACACCGCGACGGAAAGCCGCACCGGCTGCAAGGCGCGAAGCGCGTTGGCGGCGGGCCCCGATTTATCGGGATTGGCCTCGTGCCATTGGCGGAGGCCGATTTCCACAGCGTCCTGCAAGGCATCCCAATGATCGGGCGAAAACCCGATGGGATCGCTGTCCGGCCCGGCGGCGCGCAACGCGGCCAGCTCCCACAAGGCAGCCGCATCCTCCGCCGTCAGGTTCCAGGAGGCGGCGAAATTCTTTAGAGAAACGCCGCCCGGATGTTGCTCCAGCAATTTGAGCAACGCATCTTCCGCCGCCGGCTCTTCCATAGCTTCGATAAAGGCAATGCGTTCCGGCTTGGCGCGTCCCCGAACGGGGGGAAACGGATCGATCACCGTGCCGCCGGCGATGGTGCGCCTGGCCGATTGGTCGCGCAAAATAAAGCCGTCGCCGCGCAACGCACCGATGCGCCGCGGCAGAACGATTTGGACAAGCCCATCGCCCCCCGGCGGGATCGCACCTTCTCCCAAAATGGCGATGCGGCCCGGTACTTCGGCGGCACCCAGATGCACATGCACCGGCGTCCAGTGGCGCAACGGGCGGGCTTCGTCGGCCAATACCCTTAAGCGCGCATCGAAACGGGCGACCGGCGCGTGGATGGCAGCGTCCATCACCCAGCCGCCCCGGTGCACATCGTCGCGCTTCAAATCGGGGCCAGTCAGATTGAGGGCACAGCGCTCGCCGACAGTTCCGGTTTCGGCTTGGCGGTTCTGGGCGTGGATGCCGCGCACTCGCACCTCCGTGCCCTGCGGTGACAGCACAAGCCGGTCGCCGACACTGACAGTGCCGGAAAACACCGCCCCGGTAACCACCAGCCCGGCGCCCTGCACGGTGAAGCTACGATCGATGGCGAGGCGGAAGTTGCCGCTTGAATCGCGGGCTTCGGTCAAATCCATGACCGCCGCCAGATGTTCCTGCATGGCTTCGATGCCGTCGCCGGTAATCGCTGAGACCGGCAATATGTCGGCGCCGTCCAGGCAGGTGCCGGCCACCAGCATTTCGATCTCGCCCCGAATCTCGGCAATGCGTTCGGGCTCCACCCTATCAATCTTGGTGAGCGCCACGACGCCGTCGGGCACGCCGAGCAAATTGAGGATCGCCAGATGCTCCCGCGTCTGCGGCATCGGGCCATCATCGGCGGCGACGATCAGCATGGCGTAATCAATACCAGTAACACCAGCCAGCATGTTGCGGATGAAGCGTTCGTGCCCCGGCACATCGACGAAGCCGCAGACCCGCCCGTCTTCCATGGGCTGATAGGCGAAGCCCAAATCGATGGACATGCCGCGCGCCTTTTCTTCCGGCAAGCGATCCGTGTCGACGCCGGTCAGTGCCTTAACCAGCAAGGATTTTCCGTGATCGATATGGCCGGCGGTGGCGATGATCATATCAAATCCAACCCACCAAGTTGCGCCAAAAAACCGGCCTCGTCTTCCAGGCAACGAAGATCGAAGAGCAGGGCATCGTCGTGAATGCGCCCGACCACCGGCACGGGAAGCTTTTGGAAGGCATTGCCAAGCCGGCTTAAGCCCGCGCCCTTGCGCTTGCCCGCCGGCTGGATGGCGATGGCGGCGCTGGGCAAACGCTCCACCGGCTGTGAGCCGGAGCCGATCTGACTTTGGCAGGCGATCACGCTGACTTCGAAGCCATCGCCCAAGGCAGCGGCCACCGGCCCCCTCATTCGCTCGGCGGCGGCACGGATATCGGCCTCATCCCTGGCCAGCAAACGCAAGGTAGGCACCCGCTGGGCCAGCCGGTCCGGATCGCGGTATAGGCGTAAGACGGCAGCCAACGCGGCGATGGTAACCTTATCCAGGCGCAAGGCCCGCTTCATCGGGTTCTTCTTGATGCGCTCGATCAGATCCCGGCGCCCGACAATGAGCCCGGCTTGCGGCCCGCCCAGCAACTTGTCGCCGGAAAATGTGACCACATCGACACCGGCGGCAACGGTCTCGGCCGCCGTCGGCTCGTGGGGCAGACCGAACTGGGCCAGATCCACCAAGGTGCCGGAGCCTAAATCCTCGATCAGCGGCAGATCGTGCTGGCGCGCCAGGCCCGCAAGCTCCTTGCCGCTCACCGATTTGGTGAACCCTTCGACGCGGTAATTGGAGGTATGCACCTTCATCAAGGCCGCCGTCTTGGGGCCGACAGCCTCGGCATAATCTTTCAAGTGGGTGCGGTTGGTGGTGCCGACCTCCACCAGCTTGGCGCCGGCCCGGCTCATGATATCGGGAATGCGAAAGGCGCCGCCGATTTCGATCAACTCGCCCCGGGACACGGGAACCTCTTTGCGCATGGCCAGACTGTTGAGGGTCAACAGCACGGCGGCGGCGTTGTTGTTGACCACCGTGGCCGCCTCGGCGCCGGTCAGTTCTGCCAGCAGCGCTTCCAGATGGCTATCTCGGTCGCCGCGCTTGCCGGAACCTAAGTCATATTCCAGATTGGCGGCGCCGGCCACTTCGGTCATGGCGGCAATGGCTTCGACGGGCAGAGGCGCACGACCGAGATTGGTGTGCAACACGGTGCCGGTGAGGTTGAAAACGGGCTTCAAGCTAGGTGCCGCCGCCAACTCCAGGCGCACCCCGATACGCTTCGTCAGGGCGCCTTCTTCCAGACCGGCCAGCGCCGCCTCCCCGTCCGTGCCAATGGCGGCGCGGCTTTCATCGATAACGGCGCGCACCGCTTCGGTCACCGGCGCCCGGCCATGGATTTCGGTGAGCGCCGCGACGCTGTTCATATTGAGCACGCGGTCGACGGAAGGAACGGATTGCTGGGGAGAATTTGGAGGGCTGGTCATGGCGGGAATCTCACGGATCCAGTTGCGCGTTTGATGTGCCAAGGCTAGGCTCGGCTGCCCGGAAGGTCAAGGCGGCGGCGCGGCGGATGCAACATGCAGCACCGCGTTTGGGCATGGACATCATCATCATTTATGGACATGAGCGGCCCAGCCGGTCTGGGGATGGCCCATCGGCGCAGCCCCTCCTTACGGCCAATGCTCTGAGTGCATGGCAGGTGCGACATATTTCGGGAAAAACGGCCATAACGGTTCATTACTATTCTTTACGGTTCCTACCGGTTTATACCGCTTTGAGGGCCGCCCAAATGGCACTTCATCCGGCTCGGCGCCCCTAAAACGCCATTTGATCATGCGCCCGGCGCATAGCGAATTTGGTCACGCAAAAACAACCCCGCACCGGTTTAAGAGGCGCGGAAATTCGGTGTTTCCTCTTCCTAAGAATGAAGGGAAAAAATTAGCACAAAAATGGAACAAAGTAAAGCGAAACGGATTAAGACTCTAGCCCGGTTGGGAATGGCCGGCGAATCAGCAACCAGTTTGCCAATTAGCAAAAGCGGATTCGAACTGCGCAAATCGAAGAGGAATTAGGCCTGCAAAGAAGATACCCACCGATATTTGCAGTTATAAACATATTATCCACAAAGTTGTTACTCATCGCCCTTGCAGATTTTTCCGACTCCGCTTAGAAGGAATTATGCCCTGGAAAATCAGCATCGATCCAGACGTAAACTGTGTTTTCATCAAGCACTACGGTGTCGTTACAATTGATGATATTTTGAACACGGCGGAGGATATTTTTAACCATCCCGGTCATCGCGCCGGCATGAGCATCCTTCGCGATCTTAGCGAGCATGGAATTCAGCCCGACATTCATTACAAGTCTCTAGCCGAAAAGAGTAAAGCCATGATCCGCGCCTTTGGCCCCAGGATCGGCCTATGCAAAACTGCCTTTGTCGTTGGCGATGGGCAAAACTACGCCAAGGTGCATCAATTTACCGTGGCCGGCAGGCTGGGCGACTATCCGATTGAGCGAAAACCATTCCGTGATATCGAGAATGCGCTGCGCTGGCTGGATTTGCCAGAGGACTACCGAATCAATTATCCGCAAGCGGCGGAATAGAACAGCGCTACCAAGGCGATTATACGCCGGACAGCCGTGAATATTTTGCAATCCGGTGTGGCGGGCAACGATCTGGCTGCATATTCCATCGAAATTACCGACCGAGATAGTTGGCAGGACGTGCCGGAGAACCGCTTCCTGTCGCACGCCCAATGTGCGGAGGCGGCGTCTAGAATTGCCGGACCAGGGGTTTGTAGATTAGATTGGCGGCTCACATTGGCGACAAGGAGCTGCGGCCATGTTTCAGAAAGACCAATTTATCAAAGCTTGCGGCGTGGCCGTGGCCGAAGACCAAAAAGCGGTGCGCGAACTGGTGGCCGAGGCGGTCGCCGATCCAGCCGCCATCATCGCCGAATTGGGAGCGCCCACCGAAGGCGGCGTATTTGTCCTACACGGTTCCGCTGATCTTACGGTAATCAATTTTGTCTGGTCGCCGTGCATGACGCTGATGCCTCACGACCACAACATGCCTGCCTGTATCGGCATCTATGGCGGGCGTGAAGACAATGTGTTCTGGCGGCGCCGGGACGGTGATGGCCCCGAGATCGAGGCGGCGGGAGCCGATTCCATGGGGCCCGGCCAAGTGGCAAGCCTAGGGCCCGACATCATCCATTCGGTGGCCAACCCTCTGACCAAGCTGACCGCCGCCATCCATGTCTATGGCGGTGATTTTTTCGATCCGCCCGAGCCCAGAAAGCAATGGGACCACGAAACCCTTAGCGAAGCGCCTTACGACATCAATTATGTGCGCGAAGTCTTCGCCCAGGCGCAGTTGCGCTTTGACGCCGGCCAGGCCGCCGGGACTTAGGCGAAATAGACTAAAGTACGGAGCGGCTCGCGGCGCCGAACATGTCACCATGGTCCGGGGCATCGGCGGTATCGGTATTGGCCAGGCGGCTGCCTTCGGTGCGCGACAGCAACAATACTTGCGCAATCACCGGGTTAATGGCCAGGGCGGCTAAAAACCAATGCAGCGGATTGCGGCTATGGCTCCTAGCGAACTGGGCAACGGAAGAGGCGAGCAGAATATAAAGCGAAACGGCAACGATAAGAAAAGTTATCACGGGATTTGAATTCCTATTTTAGGTTTTACTGAATTACACCTTTTTTTGCCCCATGGCGCGGCACCGCAAAACCCCCAATCCTGCAAGGGGTCCATGCAAGGATGGCATGGCGGCGATTGGCTCGCCGCTACAATCTGCTAAGTTGACGTGATGAAAGGCCCCGCGAACATATCACCAACCGCGCCAACCACCCGGCCCCGCTATGCGTTGCTGGATGTGGCCAGAGGCGGCGCGTTGCTGCTGATGTTCGTCTATCATTTCTCCTGGGACCTGACTTTTTTCCGGATGGCGGATTTTCAGATTTTTTCCGATTGGAAGTGGATCTGGTTCGCCAAATTCATCGCCTCGATCATCTTGTTCGTGATGGGCGTCGCGCAGGTGATGGCACGGCGGCGAAATCCGGCGGGCTTGGACCCGACGGTGATTTTGCGGCGTCTGGCGATTATCGCGGTGGCCGCCGGACTGGTTTCAGCGGCGACATTTATTGTCGATGCCAGAAGCTACATATTTTTCGGCATCCTGCATCATATCGCGGCGGCGAGCGTGATCTTGTTGGCGATTCACCGCTTGCCCAGTGTCGTGCTGGTAGTATTGGCCGCCGGCGTTGCCTTGGCGCCGGAATATCTGCGCTTCGATTTTTTTAATGCTGATTATCTTTTATGGCTGGGGCTTTATACCGATGCGCCGGGCTCCGTCGACTACGTGCCGCTGCTGCCCTGGCTGGCGCTACCGCTCGCCGGCGTGCTAGCCGGACGCATCATGTTTCGCGGCGATGCCGTGCCCGCCATGCTCGCCTGGGCGCCCAACGACCCGGTATCCAAGGCTGTGCATTATCTCGGCCGGCACTCGCTCATTGTTTATCTGATCCACCAGCCAATTTTGTTCGGCGGTTTGTACGCTTTCGTCTGGTTCAGAGCGAATTTCGGCTAGAGCGGTGTGCGCGGCTTTCGGCGTGCGCCAGATAGAAGACGGCGGCGATGATCATGGCGGCGCCGGCCCAGGTCCAAAGGCTCGGCACCTCGGAGAAAAAGACGAAACCATAGAGCCCTGCCCACAAGATACGGGTGAAGCTCATGGGCTCAACGGCGCTGATATCACCCAACTTATAGGCCTGCACCATCGCCATCTGGCCGAAGGTTCCGAAAAACGCCATAATGGCGATCCAACCCAATTGCTCCAGTCTGGGCGTCTGCCAAACATTGAGCGCCGGGATGATGGTGAGGATGCTCATGGTCAGCGCCGTATAGGCAACAATGGTCGGGGTGCGCTCGGTCGCCGACAATTTCTTAGCGAGGATTTTTTGCGCCGCGGTAAACACCCGGCTTCCCAAAACCAGTACAACGCCAAGCCCGATCAGCTCAAAGCCTGGGCGAACGATTACCAGCACGCCGGCGAAGCCGAACAATAACACCGCCCAGCGCCGCCATTCGCCGCGCTCGCCCAAAAACAACGCAGCGCCGATCACCGCGAACAAGGCCGCCGACATGTTGAGCGCCGTCGCCTTGGCCAAAGGCAGCATGGAAAGCGCCAGGAACCAGGCCATGCCGGACGCCGCGTTGCAGGCGCCCCTGGTCACATGTAGATAGGGCCGCTTTGTTTTTAGCGCACCGAAGCCGATGCGCATGAACCAGGGCACCAGGATGATCAGTCCCGCCGTCTGGCGCAGGAAATAAATTTCGAACGGATGCATGCCAAGGGCGAGCAGTTTTACAAACGCATGCATGCCCGACGTAAACGCGGTCGCCGACAGCATCAGCATCATGCCCTGCACGTTGCCGGATACGCCGGCGAAGCGGCCGAAGGGGTTCAATGCGCGAACTCAGATTGAATGGCGCTCATTGATAAGAGGGATCTTTGCGCTGCTTGGTGGCTGCCCATCGGGTGGCAACCTTGGCCGCAATGCCGGTCGAAAACATAGTGAAGGCGGCAATCAGGCCCCAGGACAAAGCCGCTCCCACAAGCTGGCTGTAGGCGACGCCTGAGAGCAAACCACAACCGAGAAATGTCAGGCCAAAAGCCTTGAACCATAGGCTCCAATTTCCACCGCTGATATCGGGGCCGGTCATCAATCCTTGTCGTCTCTGTACATTGCGCGCCCGACCGGCACGTATTTCCAGGGCGACGGCAATTCGTCCACGGGCACGTCAATGACCACCGGGACATCGGCCTTGAACGCCTGTTTCAAGGCGCTGCCCAATTCATCGGGACTTTTGGCGCGGAGGCCCAAGGCGCCGAAGCTTTCGGCGTATTTAACGAAATCGGGATTGGTCAGCTCGTCGGCGATATGGCGGCCATCGAAGAACAATTTCTGATTGCGGTTCACATTGCCGAAATGGGAATCATTGAAGACCACGGTCACCAAATTGATCTTGTGATGCACCGCCGTCGCCAGCTCGTTAGCGGCAAACATAAACCCGCCGTCGCCGGTAACCGACACCACTTGCTTGTCCGGATGCGCGACCTTGGCGCCAAGGGCTGTTGGGAAGCCGTAACCCAAGGTGCCCTGATAGCCGGCGTGGATGGAGGTGCGGGGGCCATAGACCGGAAATCCATATTGGGCGTAAAAGCCCATTTGGGTTACGCCCCAGCAGACGATGCCGTCGTCGTCCAACTCCCGGCGGAGATTCTTGGCATAGGAGGCCAGCGGCTCGAGGGTGAAATACTCATCCTCTTTGGCCTTCTTAGCTGCGTTCAGCTCGTCCTCGCGGCTATCCCGCTTGCGGTTGTGGCGAGACGCCCGTTCCGCCAAGCCGGCAAGGGCGCGCTTCGCCGTAGTCACCAGATGCACGTCCGGGGTGGCCAGATTGAGCGACTGTACCGGGTCCACATCGATGCGGATATATTTGGCGCCTTCCGGCAGCTTCCAGCCAGCCAAGGGCGGCAGCATGCGCGAGCCGGCCGAGACAATGACATCGAATTCCGGCCACATATCTCGACCGACCGTCCAGTTTTGTGCCAGGTAGTGGCGGAAATCCACGGCCCCCTGCCCCTGCGCCGACATAAACACCGGCGCCTGAACCTCTTCGGCGAGGGCCAGCAATTCGGCCTCGGCGCCGAAGATGCCGCCGCCCACGAAGATGGCCAGATTTTTCGCATTGCCGATCAGCGCCGCCGCCTGTTCGATGGCGTCTTCGTCCGGTTCTGCCTCCAAGGCTGCGTAATCGGCAAGAGGATCAAGCAGTGTCACCTCGCCAGAATCGCGCATGATATCGGGGGCCATTTCCAGATAGACCGGCTGGCGCCGACCGCTCAACAATTGGGCGAAGGCTTCGTTCACAAGCCCCGGCGCGGCGCCCTGGGTTTCGGCGCTGCCTCGCCATTTGGTAACGCTGGCGAGGACGCCCGGCTGATCGGCGATCTCGTGCAGCTGGCCGGTTCCCTTGCCCATCCATTCCGACAATATCTGCCCGCCCAGGCAGAGTACCGGAACGCCGAGCCCGTGCGCCGAACAAATTGCGGCGCCCACATTGAAGATACCCGGCCCGGGCACCACCACGGCGACACCCACCTTGCCCGTCGAATGGGCGTAACCGGTGGCCATGTAGCCGGCGCCCTGCTCGTGCCGGGTATGGATGATGCGTAGGCGATCTTTTTCTTTGTGGAAAGCGTCGAACAAATAGTCCAACTGAGCGCCAGGCAGGCAGAAGATGGTATCGACGCCGTGGCGGATCAACGATTGGGTCAGCGCATCGGCGCCGCTCATCTGGGTCATGGGTTTCCCCCTGGTTGGAGACCGGACCTGAACGCTGGGTCAGAGACTTTTGCGCGCGCCGATCAGAGCAAAGAAGTTTTTCTCGGAGCCGGCCTTGAGGCGCATTACAGCGCAGCCGAGCAATTTATCTTTGCCGTCAACACCGGCGGCCGGACAGTTTTCCTGGGACAGCTCAGGCGAGGTGGCGGTCACGGCTGGCTTGCTGCCATTGCCTTGGAAGGCCCTCGGCAAATCAGCTTCCCGGCGCCCGCCTGTTGCCTCGGCGGCCTTGACGACGATATCCGGGGTCACGCCGCTGCCCTGGATGGTACGCCCGGACGGCAGATAATAGAGCGCCGTGGTCAGGCGCAGCGCGCCGTCCCAGTCCAGCGGCGAAATGGTCTGCACGGAGCCCTTGCCGAAGCTTTGCCGTCCCATGATTGCGGCTCGGCCATGGTCTTGCAGTGCGCCGGCGACAATTTCAGACGCCGAGGCAGAGCCCCGATTGATAAGCACCACCATCGGCAAGCCGCCGGAAATATCACCGTTATGGGCATCAAAATTACGGCCGTTGCCATCCCGGTCGCGCACCGAGACCACCGTGCCCCGGTGCAAAAACGCATCTGCCACCGCCACCGACTGGCTAAGCAAGCCGCCCGGATTGTTGCGCAAATCCAAGACAATGCCCTTGAGCTTGGAGCCCAGCTTGGCACGCACCTGATCCATGGCGCTTTCCAGCACGATTTCTGAACTTTGAATGAAATGGGTCACGCGAATGATGCCGATATTGCCTTCGGTCGCCCACTTGACCGGCTGAATGCGGATAATAGCACGGGTGATCACCACGTCGAACTCGTCCTTTTTGGCGCGCCGGATGCGCAGCGTAACATCCGATTGCGGAGCGCCGCGCAGACGCCGGACGGCCTGCATCAGGCTCATACCCTTGATCGCATCACCGTCCACATGGGTGATCAGATCGCCGGCCTTGATGCCGGCCCGATAGGCGGGCGTATCGGCAATCGGCGAAATCACCCGGATTAGCCCGTCTTCCAGATTGATCTCGATACCAAGGCCGCCGAACTGCCCCGAGGTGGCAACCTGGGATTCCCGGAATTCCTGTGGATTGAGGTAGCTGGAATGGGGATCGAGAGTGGCCATGATGGCGTCGAGGGCACTTTCCGATGCTTCCGCCGGGCGCACCTTGCGGCTTTCAGCCTTGATTTTATCGAGGGCCCCGACAGCGGTCTGGATCAACTTGGCTTCGTCAGTGGCATGCACGTAGTCGTCGCGTACCCGCTCGAACGCATTGGCGAAATGCTTGAGCTGCTGGCCGCGGCTGCCGTCGGCTTGGGTCACCTCGCCAAAGCGGGTTTTGAAGCGCTCATACTCGGCGCTCGCTTCAACAGAGCGTTTGAAGCGGATATCGAAACCGCCAAACACCCGGGCCATGGACGAATCGCCACAACCGGTCAGGATGCCGGTGAGAATCACAAGAAGGATGGTGGTGGATAGGAAGTTGGGTCTGGGTTTTAGCATAAGCGCTTATTCTGATCCATTTGCCGGTGATTATAGCCCATTGAGGCGGCGCGCCGAAACGCTATTTTACTCATCCGCCGGTGGTGATTTTTTCGATCAATTCTTTCAATATCCACGGCGCATCGTCGTTGTTGACTTGGCATGTTCCTGCCGCTTCGTGGCCGCCGCCGCCATATTGCAGAACCAATTCTCCGATATTGGTGCCCGACGTGCGGTTGAAGATGGATTTGCCCACCGCGTAGACGGTGTTCAATTGATCCAGCCCCCAAATGGCATGGATAGAAATATTGGCGTCCGGATAAAGGGCGTAGATCATAAACCGGTTGCCCGCATAGATGATCTTTTCCTCGCGCAAATCGAGAACAATAAGATTGTCGTGCTGGGTGGTGCAGCGGCGCAATTGCTCGGCGAATTTTTCCTTGTGCAGATTGTACAGCTCGATCCGCTCCAGAACATCCGGGTGCTGCAGAACCTCGTCGATATCCCGGTCCCGGCAAAGTTCGATCAGCTCCATCATCAATTGGTAGTTGGAGACCCGGAAGCTGCGGAAGCGGCCGAGGCCGGTGCGCGAATCCATGATGAAGTTGAGCATCGCCCAGCCGGTCGGCTCCATCACCTCGTCCATGTTGAATTGGGCCGAATCGGAGCGGTCAACGGCGTCCATCAAATCGGTTGTGACCTTGGGAAAGGCATCGCTGCCGCCGTAATAATCGTACACCACGCGCGCCGCCGAACGGGCGGTTGGCTTGTTGATGTAATTATCCGGCATTTTATCGAGGCGGATAGTCTCCGACGAATGATGATCGAAAGCGCGCTGCACACGCCGGTCGAACGGCAGGTTGGCGGTGATATCGTTCTCGCTCAACAATACCAGCCCGTCCTGCACATCCTTGGGGTGCACGAATTTGATCTCGTCGATGACTTCCAGCTCGCGAAACAGGACGGCGCACACCAATCCGTCAAAATCGCTGCGCGTTACGAGCCGAAATTTTCCTTCAACGTCCACCATGTGCGCACCTGCCAGCCGTTACCATCATTACGCTCAACACCGCTTATAACCAACTATCTCTGTGGATTCCAGTCACTTGGCGTAGACGCCGCCGGGCTCGCCTGTCACAGTATCCGTGATCATCATCAAATTTCACCGGAACCCACCCTATGTTGGAGCTTTACCACAACGATATGTCCAGTTGCGCCCAGAAAGTGCGCACGGCACTGGCCGAAAAAGGCCTTGAATGGACCGGCCATCACCTGGATTTGCGCGCCGGCGATACGCTGACGCCGGACTATCTGAAATTGAACCCGAACGGCGTCGTGCCAACCTTGATCGACAATGACTTTGTGCTCATCGAAAGCACAGTGATCAACGAATATATCGACGATGCCTACCCCGATCATCCCTTGCGCCCCGACGATCCTCGGGCGCGGGCCAAAATGCGCCTATGGACCAAAAAACTGGACGAGGGACTGCATACCCACACCGCAACCATTTCGGCGGCTATTGCCTTTCGCCATCAGCAAATCGACCGCCCGCCGGAGGAACTCGCCCGCATCCTGGCGGCCATGCCGGACGTGGCCAAACGCGAGCGGCGCAAGGATTTGATCGAAAACGGCGTCCATTCCCAATTATTCCCGGACGCCATCCGCGCCTGGGACAAGACCTTGGGCGACATGGAAGACGCGCTTGGGAGCAGCACCTGGCTGGCGGGCGAAGAATTCAGCCTCGCCGACATCGCCTATTCTCCGTACCTTACCCGTTGGGAGCATCTGCAATTGGTGGGACTGGTGGACAAGCGTCCGCGCCTGCAAGACTGGTTCGCGCGCATTCGCTCCCGGGACAGCTACCGCATTGGCCTTGCGGACTGGTTCAGCGATAAATACCTGCCGCTGATGGAGGAAAAAGGCCTGGAGGTCTGGCCCGAGGTCAAGAAGCTTCTATAGACCCCAACGCGTGCACCGCCCATATGGCCAGGGCCACCAGCACGAAGGCGCCTCCCTGATGGGCGGACGCCAGTGGCACCGGCACGACCAACAATAGCGTCGCAATGCCTAGGGCGAATTGCGCCAACCCCATTAGCCCAAAGAGATTAAAGACCAAGCGTGCCCTGCCCGCCGGCAATCGCCGCCGGCCCCAAATCCAGGCTATGGCCACCAGGATGATCGCCGCCTCGGCCAGGAGCCGGTGGTTGAACTGCACTAGGGTAATGTTTTCGAACAAATTCACCCAAGCCGGCGATTTCAGGAACAAGCCATCCGGCACCAATTGGCCGTCCATAGTGGGGAATGTGTTGTAGGCTAGGCCCGCATCAAGGCCGGCGACGAAGCCGCCCGAAGTCATGGTCAGCACGATCCAGGCGGCAACCGCCACGGTAAACCAAGTCAGCCCGGCCTGGCCCGGGTCGGCACGCCAGCGCCCGGCCCCGCGCATCAATGACAGCGCGACCCATAGCATGTAGGCATAGATGACCATGGCGGCGAGCAGATGCGCCACCAGCCGGTATTGGCTGACATCGGTGCGCACTGAGAAACCCGATTTGACCATGAACCAGCCAAGCACCCCTTGCGCGCCGCCAAGCACGAACATGAGGATCAGCCACGGCGCCATGCGCGCTGTGATCACCCGGCGGAACACGAAGAACAGGAACGGCAGCAAAAAGGCAAAGCCGAGCAGCCGGCCCCATAGGCGGTGCACATATTCCAGCCAGAATATGGATTTGAAGCCTTCCACGGTCATATCCGCGTTCACTTCTTGATACTGCGGTATCTGTTTATAGAGATCGAAGACGGCGCCCCATTCGGCCTCGTTGAGCGGTGGCAGCCAGCCTGTTATAGGCCGCCAATCGACCATGGACAGGCCAGACCCGGTGAGCCGCGTCAGCCCGCCAAGGATGATCATCACAAACACCATGGCGATCAGCGCCAGCAGCCAGACGCCGAGGACGCGGGCGTTTCGGGTCGCCTGATCCGGTGGAGCCTCCATCCGAAGTTGCGTATCGGCCATTTGCATGGCCGGGTTTTCTCACAGATTGAAGCCGAGGCCAAGGCAGACGCGCAAACCCAGATCGCTGAAATGACAGGTGCCGCTTGTTGTGCCAACGTTGTGCCATTAGGCTTTTGAAGTCGATGGTATTTTTTAAAGAACTGCTGTAACCCCAGAGGAGTTTCCCATGAAGATCGTTGTTTTCGGCCCGGACAAGCGAACAGGTGTTTTGCAAGATGATCAGGTGGTTGATATCTCCGGCGCCTATGCAAAGTATCTCGGCGAAACCGGATCGGATGGGCAGCCTGGCGATGTGCCGTCAGATCTTAGCCAGTTCATCGAAGGTGGGGATCACACCTTGGCCTCGGCCCAAAAATCCCTCGACCATCTGTTCGGTGACGCGGCGGATAAAAAAGGCTCGGACGGCACCAGCGTCGTTTGCGCGGTTGCCGATACGCAACTGCACGCACCGATTACAGAGCGGGCTCGCATCGCCTGTGCCGGTGGAAATTTTGCCGATCATGCGGCGGCAATGGCGGCCCGCTCCGGTGGTGACGTTCAGGAATTTGTGGGTGATGCCCACCAGAACATACGCGACACCGGTATTTGGGGTTTCTGGAAAGTGCTCCGCGATTATGTGGCTCCCGGCGGCGAGGTGGTTTATCCGAAGCGTTGTAAGCGCCTCGATTATGAGGGGGAAATGGCAATCGTTCTTGGCCGCCGAGGCAAGGATATCGCCGCCGGCGAAATCAATGATTATATCTGGGGGGTTACCCTGCTCGGAGACTGGAGCGCCCGCATGACCATCGAGCCCGGCCCGCTCAAATTTGGTTTGCAAAAGAACTTCGACGGCTCCTGTTCTATCGGCCCCTGTATTGTGGTGGGGGAAGTCGATCCGTTTGATGCGATGGTCGAGACCGTGGTCAATGGCGAGCGGCGGCAATATTTCAACAACGGCGATATGGTATTCAGTTTCGGAGAATATCTTGAGCATTTGTCCAGGGATTTCACCTTCTATCCCGGCGACATGATCTCAGGCGGCACGGCTGCCGGAACCGCAGCTGATTCGGCGCCCCTTGATGATGACGGTGTTCCGATCAACGACACCTTTCTCAATCCGGGCGACACGGTAGAGATTCGCTCGCCGGGGATCGGCACATTGTCTGCGTCAATCGTTTCTAGCTAACAATCCAGACCCATAGCCAATTCAGACCCAAGTCTGCGGCTAGCCCGATGGCGCCCGGATTAATGACTTGGTGACGTTAGCCGATGTAAATTGCGTCTGAAATCACATGATTGTTCTCGGACTGAAATGCCATAGCCACGATACCGGCGCCGCCATCGTTTCCGACGAAGGCGGCACGTTGAGCGTGCATGCTATATCGGAAGCCCGGCTCAACCGGCGCAAGCATTCGTTCGCCTATCCGCTGATGTCCATCGCCTATTGCCTGGACGCTCTGGGCCTAAAAAGCCTCGATCAGGTGGATCTGGTGTGCATCGACAAGCATATGGAACGCTGGCCGGACGCCAATTCCCAGCATGGGTTCGAGAATGCCGTTCGCCGGTATCAGCCGCGCTACGACGACAATCACCGCTGGAACTATCTGGCCGAGCAGAGCATGGATTTTAGCCAAACCGCTGTGCAGTGGGTCAACCATGTGGACGCCCATGCCGCCAGCGCCTATTACGCCAGCCCGTTCGATGATGCCGCCGTGCTCATCGCCGAGGGCGGCACCGGAATTTATCAGGGCGCGGGCAATGATTTGGCCGTCATCGACCGCATCGGCTATCTAGGCCACACCTTTCGGGACTGCGAGCGGCTGGATACGCGGCGCGATCATTTCGTCAATTCCTCGTTCCTCTATGACCGGGTGTCGGAATTGCTCGGCTACGATATTTTCGGCGCTGGCCAGACCATGGCGCTGGCCGGCTACGCGCATCTATTCGAAAAGCGTGATCTGTTCGAGGTGGCCGAAGACCGTTTTGACGATTTCATCATCAACCACGATCATACCGTCCACGCCATGCGCGATATGGAAGCCTATCGCGGCGCCGATGCGGATATCGTCGCCGAGCCCTGGTGCAACCTGGCCCGCCAGGCCCAGGAAACTTTGGAAGAAGACGTGCTCTATCTGGCTTGGCGGGCGCGCAAGAAAACCCGCGCCAAGAACTTGTGTCTGGCTGGTGGCGCGGCGCTCAACTGCATCATCAACCGCAAGATCATGGAGAGCGGGCTATTCCGGGATTTGTTCATCCAGCCGGCCGCCTCCGACGAAGGCATTCCCTTGGGCGCCGCCCTACACGGCTATTACGGATCCGGCGGCGAGGTGCGCTGGCATATGGAGCACGCCTATTTGGGCTCAGACCCAGGCGCGCCCGACCTGGATGATCTGGTTGGCACATGGAAGTTGGCGTCGGCGCCCGCCGGACCGGAAGACGTGGCCAAGTTACTGGCATCAGGCGCCATCATCGGGCGCATGGACGGGGGCTCCGAATACGGCCCCCGCGCCCTTGGCAACCGCTCCATCCTCGCCGATCCACGGGCGCCCGATATGAAGGCGCGCATCAACGGCACCGTCAAGCACCGGGAAGGCTTCCGCCCGTTCGCGCCAAGCTGCCTCGCCGATGCGCCGCCTGAATTTTTTGATACCCCCAGCAACAGCCCATTCATGATCGTCGCCGGCCACGTGGCGCCATCGCACCGGGACAAGGTGCCCGCCGTCACCCACGCCGACGGCAGTTGCCGGGTGCAAACCGTAGACGCTGCGATTAATCCCGATTACCACGCACTGATCAAAGCCTTCGGCGCCGAGACCGGAATACCGTTGCTGCTCAACACTTCGTTCAACGATCAGGGTGAGCCTATTGTGGAGAGCTGGGCGGATGCGGTGGGTTGTTTCCTGCGCACCGGCCTGAATGCCTTGTGGCTGGACGGCACGCTGGTTACCAAGACCGATGCGACGCCAAAGGCGGACGGCGCGGCCATGCTGGCGGCAACAGAGAAACGGGTGGCGAGCGAATATACCGACCTGATCGAGCGTTTCTGCACCATGGAAACCTACGTCGCCCTCGGCAACCAATTGGCCGAACAGGAGAATGCCGGGCAGCCTTAGCTGTGTTCGAACATGGCGCGGGCGAAAAATTTGGCGTGCTGGCGAACAGATTGGCCTGGACTGAATATGCGTTCGGCGCCTTCCCGAATTTGGCGGCGCGCGTCTTGGGCAAAGTCGGGCTCGTTGAGCAGCCGTGTGACCAGGGCGGCGTAGGCATCGCCATTTTCGGCAATGCATTCCCGGTAGCCCATCTGGCGATAAATGCCCGACGTCAGCCGCCCCCTTGTATGAGCGCCGGGCAACGTCACAACCGGCGTGCCGGCGGCCAGCGCTTCCATGCTGGTAACGCCGCCGCAGAATTGGGGGGTATCGAGGACCGCGTCGGCGCTGCTTAAGAAGCGGAGATAGTCTTCACGGCCCATGCGCGGAACGAAACGAATGCGGCCTTCGCCGGCTGGCACGGTTTGATCTAATCGTGCGCGCAACAATTGGGTCCAGTTGTCGCGGTTGCCGGCGATGATGTCGAGCCGCGCCGATGGGTTTTCGGCCATGATCCGCTCCAAGATCGGATCGAAGTCGGGATGGAACTTGAACAGGCTTTGTGGGCAGACAAGAACTTGATCGTTGCTTCGACCTCCCAAATCCATTCCCTTGCAGGGATTGGGAATCGTGTGGCTAAAATCATCCAGGCGCACCAATGTCTCCGAATACCCCGCTTCGGCATCAGCGGGCTCGATGCGGCGGCTGGAAATGAAATAATCCATCGCCGGAATGCCGGTGGTGACCGGATGGCCCCAGGTGGCGCACTGGATCGGAGCTAGGCGGGAAAAGGCGAGGAAGTAGCTCAAAGGCTCCATGCCGATATCGGTAAAATAAAGACAATCCAACTCAGCCGCCGCGATGGCATTCCGCGCCGCATCCAGATCGGTGGCCAGGCGATGGAAATGATCGGCGCCAGCCCCGATGCGCGCTGCCATCGGATCGGTAATTTTTGAGAACGAAAACACATGCACTTCGAATTCTGGGCGTGGCAGGCGTTCGATCAAATGGACATTTAGGCGGCCAATGCTGTGCTCGTGAAAAAATGCCGAGACAAACCCGATGCGCATGGGCCCGCCTTCCAGCCCCGCCATCCACTGATCCACGTGGGGCGCCCGGTACAGCAATTGGGGACAGGCTTTTTTATATATAAGTGCGATCTTTTCCTGGATGGCCCGGTCGTCCTGGCCATGATAGGCGGCGAGGAAATTGGTAGCCCCCACCTCGGCCAGGGGACCGGTAAGATGGATATCATCATCCAGCAATTCATCCAGCCGCGCTTCCATGCGCGCCCGGCTGGCGGCGATCTGATCGGCGGAGCCCATGATTACCGGCAGTAAAAGCGCGTCGCGAATACGCGTGCCGGCATCGCGGCGAAGATGGATGGCGGCGGCGTAAGCGGCCTCGGCGCCACCGAAATCGCCGGCGGCTTCGCGGGCGTCGGCAAGGTTGCGGTGCGCCGGGGCAAAGGTTTCATCGGCGGCAATGGCGGTAGCGTAGCAATCGGCGGCCTCGCCATGGCGGCGGGCATCCTTCATCAGGTTACCGAGATTGTTGTGGGCGGCGGGGTGGCTGGGATCGAGGGCGATGGCCTGGCGGTATGCCTTTTCAGCCTCGGCGGCGCGGCCTTGGGCGCTCAGCACGCGGGCGAGATTAAAGACATAGTCGACATTGCCGGGGTCCGAAGCGCAGGCCTGGGTTAGATAAGCCTCTGCCTCGTTCAGATTGCCCGCCGCGTGCTGAACCACACCCAGATCGGCGGCGATATCGGCGCGGGTTTCCGCCAGCGCCAGCGCCGCCGCCAGCTTTTCGAGGGCGCCGGTCACGTCGCCGTCCTGAAACAAGGCGATGCCCGCCCGGTGCAGGGCGTCTTGGATGTCAGTCATGGCGATTACATTGACGCAATATTCTTAATTCCCTCTGAACCAATCTAATGTAATTTGGCAGCATCGACATGGATGAAATGCACAAAATTACCGAGGCTGAGATCGCCGCCGCCATGGCCGCGATGGAGGCAATGATTTCGCCGCCGCCCGCGCCCATCTGGACCGCGCCTTCGCGGCTCGCCCGGATGATGAGGACATTCCCCAAATGCTGGCGACGGCGCATCTGGCTGAGGGCAATTTCGCCGCCGCCCTTGCCGCCATCGATGCCGGCCTGGCCTTGAAGCCGGGCGATGGCTTTTTCACCCGCATGCGCGAACTAGTGGACGGCTACCAAGTCTATCAGGACGGCATGCTGGAAAAGCGAAATTCGATCTATATGGATTATCCGCCGGTGGTGCATCTGGAAACTTACGCCAAATGTAACGCTAGTTGCGGCTTTTGCCCCTACGAGACATTGGACCGGCTGGGGACACGCATGCCGGACGCGCTGATTTCCAAGGTCATCAATGATCTGACCGATATCCCCGCATCGGTGCCATTTATTATCGCTCCGCAGAAGGTCAACGAGCCGTTTCTGGACAAGCGTATCTTCGCTGTTTTTGCCGAGATCGCAGCCAAACTGCCGAACGCCAAGCTGTTGATCAACACCAACGCGGCGGCTTTGAGCGACGGCAATATCGCCAAGCTCGCCAAGGTCACCAACGTGGCCAGAATGTGGATATCGCTGAACGAGCACCGGCCCGGCTACTATGAAGCGCTGATGAAGTTGCCTTTGGCGCACACCATCCAACGCCTGGACGCCATTCATGTCGCAAAGCTGGATGGGCGTCTTTCGTTTCCTATCCAGGTTGGCCGCGTCGGCGACGGCACTTCGGCGGACGGAGAATTTCAGGACTGGGTGCGCAACCGCTATTCCCATTTCCAACCGGACCTTCTCAGCCGCGGCGACTGGGCCGGGCAGACACCGTTAGAGACCGAGACGCCCATGGCCATCGGTTGCCAGCGTTGGTTCGATCTTTCGATCACCGCCACCGGCCAGGTTGCGCTCTGCTGCATGGATGGCCACGCCGCCCACCCGATCGGCGATATTACCGATACCCACGCCCTCGATATCTATAACGGGCCCGGCTACCGGGCCTTGCGCGAGCGGGGCGATTCGCGCCTCGATCTGGGCGCGCCCTGCGATACGTGCAGCTTCTATTAATTTCGGCGAAGGGCTGCGAGCGCCGTACTCCAAGAGCCGTCCGCGCCTTGCCGGTATAGCCGAAAATCCGGAAACCAGGGAGAGGTGTCGCCTGAAGCCATCCAGCGATATTCCGCCGGATGGGTGACCAGCACATGGGCCTTGCCGCCCACGGCAGCGCGGAGGTGCATGTTGGTGTTGGAGACGCCGACCACCTCATCGATCAACGCCATCAGCGCCAGCATATCTTCCAGATCATCGTTGCAGGCGGTGAAGTCGGCGCCTGGCGCGGGCAGCTCATCGGCGCGCGGCGCCCGCTGCAAATTGATCAATGTGCCCGGCCAATCCTGGAAGGCGCCGGCCAACTCCAAGGCGGAGATTTCCTTGAACAACGAGCCCGATTGTTTGATGCCGGCGCGCCACGTGTAGCCGAGATAAGGCTCCGGCCCGGCAGCGGCCAACTTATCCCGCATGGCAGCCAGATGCGCGGGCTCCGGTTGCAACCGGACGCTGGGCGGCGGCGCATTCTGCGCCATCAGATAGGGCAGATCGGCGACCGAAATACATTCGGCTATGCCATTCGCAGGCGCAACGTCGATGAAATCCAGCCGTTCCAACATGGAGCGCAGCTTTGCGTCCGGGACGTAGCGGACCGTGGCCCCCTGCCCGGCCAGCACCGCCACAAAGCGCAGGAAAAACAATTCATCGCCGAGCCCCTGCTCACCGGCAATATGATACGGGCCCGGCGGCAAAGGCGCGTGTGGGAACGGCGTGCGCTCCCGGTCCGCCGACGGACGGTAGCGGTAATTGGCCCAGCCCTCGGCGAAATCGCCTTTCGCAAGTTGCACCAGGGCCAAGTTCCAGCGGCATTCGGGAAAATCCGGCCTTAGATCCAAAGCCTGGATATAAGCCTCCCCGGCCGCATCCAGATTGCCCCTGGCCCGCTGGTTAGAACCCAGCCCAGACCAAAGCTCCGGAACATCCGGCGCGCCTTCGAGGCCGGCCCGAAACCAAGCCTCCGCCTCGCCATGATTGCCGCCCTCGTCGAGCAACGCCGCCAGATTGTTAATCGCTTGCGAATAATCGGGGCGAAATTGTATGGCGCGCCGGTAGTGGCCGGCAGCGGCATCCCCTTGGCCCAGTCTTTCCAGCGCAATGGCCCAATTGAAATGGGCTTCGGCGTAGTTGGAGCGCCGGGTAAGCGCCTTTGCATAAAAGCCGACAGCGCACTCCCAATCGCCATCGGCGGCGGCCATCAAACCCAAATTCATGGCCGGCTCGGCGAACACCGGGTCCAACTCCAACGCCTGCCAGAACGCGGCAGCGGCCCCCGTGGATTCGCCGCCCGCGCGCAAGGCTTGGCCGAGATTATTGTGAACGCTGGCGTCCATCGGCGCCAATTTGGCAGCGCGGCGGAAACAGTCTTCAGCCAGCCCGAAATCCCCGGCGCCAAAGGCGGCGGCGCCGTCCTGTTGCAGCGCGGCAAATTCTTCTGCCGCACGCGCCTTTATTGATGGGTCCAAATCCGCCATGATCTGGCCAGTATATTCGGAAAATCAAGGTGTTGAAATAACGCCGACAGGGAGAAGACCCATGACCGAGCGTAGCGAAACCCTCCAGTATTTTCTCAGCAGTTTGAAATCCCCCGATGACATCGATACGGGTGCGCTAACCGAGGGCGCGGTTTTCATGGCGCTGGCGGTCAACGTTCCGGGCCGGGACGACGTTTTGGCGCGCATGACGGCAGAGGATACCGGCGCCATCTACCGGTCCATGACCTGGGGTGCGCCCGAAGCCGATGGCGAAGCGCTGCAAATCCGGGGCACGCTTCCCGAAGGCGGCCGCCTCGGCGGCGTTATTCTGACGGTGCATTTCGATGGCGATCAAATATCGATCCTGCAACAACAAAACCTGCCCGGCTCGCCCGGACCCGCCACTGCGGTCAAGCTGAACCAACACATCAAAGACAGCGTCAACGGCGCGCTTGGCGTAAAAAACCCCATGCTGGTCAGCTACACCGATGAAAGCGGCCAGCCGGTGCTCTCGTTTCGCGGCTCGACGCAAATTTTTAGCGACGATCAACTGGCCATCTGGGTGCGCAACCCAGAAGGCAGCTTCATCCGCTCCATAGCGAAAAACCCGAAAGTGGCTTTCATGTATCGGGACGAAGGCACGCGCTGCACCTACCAGTTCCAGGGCCGCGCCCATGTGGATACAGACCCTGCGGTGCGCGCCCAGGTCTATGACGCTATGGCTCAAGTGGAACGGGACCACGATTTCGCCCGCGTCGGCGTGGCGCTGATTATCGAACTCGATCTGGTGCAGGGCTTCGCCGGGCTAGGCCCCAGCGGCCCGGTTGATCCGGTGCGCATGGTCCGGGAGGACTAGCTTCTCCTACCCCTCGTCCCTGCCGGCGCCGGAAAGGGCGGCGCGGAGGATTAGGTAGACTTTGCCGGCGTCGGAGGTCATGAAGGTGGCGCCGAGAACGCCGCCCTGATCGGAGCGTTTGGCGCTTTCGATCATCTTGTCGAACTGGCTTAAATAGCGGTTCACGTAGTCGCGGAACTCGCTCTTCTCCCGGTACAGCTTGCTCACCTTGGCGAGTTTCGATTTGGAGCGCATGCCGAGGATTTTGCGCAAAAAGACGCTCTTGTCGCCTTTGTTATATTTTTGCCAGTCGTCTTCGGAGATGCGCGTCTCCATGATCCGGTTGATATCGATGGCCACCGATTCCAGCCCCTCGCGGACCAGCGACATGCGGCGCAAGAACTCTTTGGTTCCCAATTCTTCGGATTGCTCGTTCAAAGCATCCGATATCTTGGTCGCCTTACCGGACAGACGTTCCAGGTCTTTGGTCTGTTTGGCCACCTGATCGACGGTATCGCGGGTTTCCGAATTGATTCGGTTGGCGATGGATTCCAAATCGTCGGCGCCGCGCTTGACCTTGGTGTTCCAGGCATCCATGTCAGCGGACGCCCGCCGGCGCGCCGCTTCTGCCTGATTGGCGCTCTTATCAACGCTGTCGGACGCGGCTTCCATGCCTTGGGCCGCTTTGTCGAAGCTTTCGGTAACCCCATCCAATTGCTGGCGCAGCGAATTGCCGGCACTATCCATACGCTCGGCAACCTCGTCGGTGGCGTCGCCGGTTTCGCGGGTCTGGCGGCGGATGCGGTCGCCGATATCCTTTAGCCGCTTGATATTTTCCTCGGTCGCCTCGGCGCTGGAGCGAGCGCGCTCCTCGAACGCCTTCTCGGCGGCGCCGGAAGCCGCCGCAACTTCTTTCGCAGCCGTGGAAATCTGATCCGATTTGGTGCTCACGGATTCGGCGGCGCCCTCCAACTTGGCAATCGCCTTGTCCGAGGACGCGGTCAAATCGTCGAGCCGCTGGCGCACCGACCGGCTGGCCTGGTCCATGCGCCCGGCGCTGTCCTCGGCAATCTCGGTCATGTTGCGGGCGCCTTCGGCCAAGGAGCTATTCATATCCTCAGTCTTTTCGAGGGCATCATCGGAGGCCTTGGTCATCTGATCGGACTGCTGTTGCAATCCAGTGGTGACCGCCGTCAGCAACTTGGCCGCCCGGTCGACGGCCAGGGCCACCTCTTTGGAACGCTCCTGCAAGGCGCCGCCAAGCTGTTCGACACGCTCGTTGGCGTCATCTGATGCGCTGGTCATTTCGGCCGAGCGCTCGTGCAGGGCCTCGGCGAAGGCAGAAACATGGCTGGTAGACTCGGTTGCCGCTTGCGCAAATTCCTCGGCGCGCTGGCGGAATACGGCGCCCAGCTGCTGCAGGCGCTCTTCCGTATCGGTGGTGGAATCGGTCACCTGGTTCAAATTGCCCGACAGCTCATCGGCGATGCGCTGCAAGCGCGCAGCGGCTTCGTCGGCGGAGTTGGCGGCTTCACGGGATTGTTCGACCAGGGTGTCGCCAACCGCGCCCACATCACCGACGGCGCGCTCGGACGCACTAGCCAGTTCCTTGGATCGGTTGTGCAAGGCAACCGCTGCCTCGCCCACCTGGGCAATAAGATCCCCGGACAACAGGCGCATCTTGTCGGCCTTGGTTTCCAGGCTTTCCCAAGTTTCGTCCATGCGGGTTACTGCATCATCGGTGATATCGGACAATTGCTGTGACCGCTGGTGCAGCTTGGCGCCGACCAGTTCGATCTGGCCGGCGGCGCTGTCGGTGGTACGGCTCAAATCCTTAGATTGTTGCTGCAGGGCGTCATTGACCAGCCCTAGAAGGCGCGCCGCCCGGTCGGACGCGGTGGCCACCTGGTTGGAGCGGTACTCCATGGTCTCGCTGGCTTTGCCCAACTCGTCGACCGCATTAGTGGATTCGGCGGACAGCTCGCCCGAGCGGGAACGCAGGTTTTCGGCTGCGTCGTTTATCTTTTCCGCTGCCTCGTTGGCGGCCGCCGTCAATTCGCCGGAGCGCCGGTCGAGCACCACGCCGATGGTGCGCAGGCGCTCGGTGGTCTTGCCCGAGGTTTCACCGAGGGATTCGGTCTCTTCGCGCAAGGCGTCGCCCACCTTGCCGATCTCTTCCACGGCGGCGGCAACAGTGCGCGTAATGCGCCCGGAATTCTCCGCCAGATTTTCGGACATCGATCCCATTTCGCCGCCCGCAGTCTCGGACACGGATTTGAGCGCCCGCAGCTGATCGCCCATGGCGTCGCCCATATCTTTAAGCCGGACGGTGGCGCCGTTAGCGGCATCGGACAAAAGAACCAGTCTTTCGCCGAACCCCTCGGAGGCGCCGCCGGCGGTTTCGGCGGCACGCAGAAGAGCATCCAAATCGCCCTTCATGGCAGCCGTTACACGTTCTACATCGGCGACAGAGGCATCGGCGATGTCTTGCAGTTCAGCGCGCGCTTCGCCTAACCGGCCGGTAGTGCCGGCAATCAGATTGTTGGCCTGGCGCGAAGTTTCGCCAAGCTCATCGCCGCGTTTTTTCAGCGAATCGGCTGTGGCGTTGAGGCGCAGCGTGACCAGATCGCTCAGACGGATCATATGGTTGCCGCGCTCCTGGATCTGGCCGCCGGCGGCGTCCAGTTCCTCGACCATTTTTTCGGCTGTGCCGCTCAACTCAACGGCGTTCTCCTTGACCGCGCCGCCGGCCTGATTGACGCTTTCGAAGGCGCGGGTGGCGGCCCGGTCGAGACGTTCGGACGCCTGTTCCATATCGGCGGTAAGGGTGCGCACTTCGGCGGCCGATTTTTCGGAACTTTCCTCCAGCCCCGTCGCTTCCTTGTTATAAGCCTCGACCGAAGTATCCAGCTTGGCGATGGCGAGATCGGCGGACACTTGCAGCGCCCGCGTTGCCGCCGACATTTCCACGCCTTGCTCCTTGACGCGCGACATGGTGGCTTCTGTGGTGCCGGCCAGGTTACTGGATTCTTCGTTCAGCTGGCGTGCCAGCTCGGATGTTTGCGCCGCCGCCTTGGCGACCGCATCGTTCAAATTCTCGGCCTGATGGTTGAGGGTCTCGGACAGCACGCCGCCTTGCGCCGCCGCCTGATCGGAACGGCGGGTTAGGTCGTGCACGAAATCCTTCATACTGGCGGCCGCCAGTTCGGCCCGCTGCGATGCACTTTCGGAGGCATCTGCAAGATCTGTGGTTCTTGCCGACAACAATTCACCCATGGCTTCGGCGCGGCCCTGGGCTTCGGATGAAACGCTGGACAAACGCTCCGAGGAATCAATGAACAGCTCGGATGTTTCGTGCGCCCGTTTCGATGCCTCTTCGGCGACCCGGACCAATTCGTCACCGGAGCGTTGTAGGGCGTTGGTGATATCTTCGGTGCGCGCCGCTGCTTGCTGCGAGACGTTGAACAGATCGTGGCTTTGGTGATGCAGCACATTGCCCGCTTCGCGCGCCCGGGCGATGGCCCGGTCCGACACGGATACCAAATCTCCGGCCTGCTGTCGCAGCTTTTCGCCGGCGCCATCAGACTTGATGGCAACTTCGTCCGACGCGGCGGCCAGCGCCAGGGTCTGCTGCTTGATCAACCCAGCAGCTTCGGCGGCCCGCACCGACGCCTCTTCCGATGCTTTTGTCAGGGTTTTGGCTTGCGCCCGCAAGGTTTCGGAAATCTCCGTGACCCGAACTTCGGCTTCCCGGGACGGATAGGTGATCGCTTGCAAATGCCAGCGGAGCGCGCGGGCTTCCGATTGGTAGATTCTGGCGCGCTCATAAAAGGCGACGACCATCCACAATAACGCCAGCGGCGTCAGCACGCCCGCCGCCATGCCGCCCAGCTCGTGCGGCAGCAACGCGGTCAAATCTTCCAGCCTTATCTGGGTCAGAATATATTGCGCCGAAAGCACCAACCAGGCGACGCTCAAAATCACGGCAGTCAGACTCAACAAGCGCCAGCGGATATAAAAAGGCGGGCGCCATTCGGGAGCGCTGAGTACCGGCGGTATGGCGTCCGGGCCGGCGGCCAGCTCGCGGCGCATCTGTCGCGTGGTGCGAGCCTCTTCGGCGGCCTTGTCGGCAGCGTCCCGGTTGCGTTCCTCGCGACCGCCGGAAATGGTATCCCGGTCCTGGGCGTTGCGGTCATGAACGACTTCGATGGGCGGGTTACTGCCCTCGGTCCGATCCGGCGCATCCTGGGCCATCGGTCTCCTCCATTCGGTCAATTGCGCTAGTTTAAAAGACTGGAGAAAATTCTACCACACTCAATATATTGGGCTCAATCTGATCCCACCAACAAAATGTAGGGTTTTTTCATTTATCTGGGGATAAGTTAACAGGATTGGGGATTTTGATGGTAAAAAATCCACACCGAAATTCATTTGCTGCGCCCGAGGAGGCCGAGGAAACATGGACAAGCAGACACAAACCGAGCTGGAAGCCGCCGCATTCCGGGGATTGGTCGCCCATTTACAAGAACGCACCGATGCCCAGAACATCGATATCATGAACCTGGCCGGATTTTGCCGCAATTGCCTGTCCAAATGGTATCTGGCGGCGGCCGAGAAGCGCGGCGTCGCGCTGAGCTATGATCAGGCGCTGGAAGCCGTCTACGGCATGCCCTACGACCAATGGAAGGCCGAGCATCAGCGCCCCGCCAGCGACGACCAGAAGGCCAGGTTTCAGGAAACCAAGCCCATCCATGCCAAAATCAGCGGCCACTGAGCGCGCCTTGACCGCTGTCAATTGCATCCGGGTCCGGCGCGCGGTATTGTCGCCGCCAATCGATTTCCGTTGGAACCAGCCATGAGCGTTACTCGTGAATAAACCCGATACAGCCCGCCAGCAGGACTATAAGGACCGTTTGTCGAAACTCGGTATTTCGCCGCTCTGGGACCAGTATCGGGATTTGTTGACCTTGGAGCCCATCGTGCGCACGGTTCCCCATATCTGGGTCTACGCCGAGCTGCGCGATATTTTGCTGGAATCGGGGGACTTGATCTCCGCCAAGGATGCCCAGCGGCGCGTCCTGATGCTGGAAAATCCGGCCCTGCCGAACCAAACCCAGGCAACCGACACCCTGTTTACCGGCTTACAGCTTATCCTGCCGGGCGAGGTGGCGCCGGCGCATCGGCACACCCCCAATGCCTTGCGCCTGATCTTGGAAGGCGACGGCGGCTATACATCGGTCAACGGTGAAAAGACGGTGATGAAATATGGCGATTACATCATCACCCCCAATTGGTGCTGGCACGATCACGGCAACGAAGGCGATGGGCCGGTGATCTGGCAGGATATTCTCGACCTGCCGCTGCTCAAATCCCTTGGCACGATCTTTTACGAAGGCTATCCAAACGAGCAATTTCCCGCCGGACCGACGCCCGGCGACAGCTTGCGCCGCTATGGCTCTAACATGCGCCCAGCGGGGCTGGAGCCCGACAAACTAAACTCGCCCATCTTCAGCTATCCTTTCGAGAAGACACGCGAAACTATGGAAGCATTGGCCCGAGACAGCGATCCCGACCCCTATCATGGATTGAAGATGGAATTCATCGATCCGACCACTGGCGCGCCGGCTATGTCTTCGATTTCGACCTTTATGCAACGCCTCTCCAAAGGCTTCAAAACCGAACGCTACCAGTCCACCGAGGGGGTTATCTTAACCTGTGTCGAAGGCAGCGGGCGGGCGGTCATTGGTGATAACGGCGGCGAGCAAATATTTGAATTCACCGAAAAAGATATTTTTGTAATCCCAAGCTGGGTGCCGTACGCCCTGGAAGCTGACGACGATACGTATTTATTTGCCGGAACCGACAGGACCGTTCAGCAAAAACTGGGGCTGTGGCGGGAACGGCGCGGCAACGAATAGGCGGCAAGGTTCAGCCCGCCTGCAACAGAACCGGAGCACTGAATGAAAAAACTAATAGTCGGAATGACAGGCGCCAGCGGATCGATCTTCGGCGTCCGCCTGTTGGAGGTATTGCGCGATACCGACGTCGAAGTGCATCTGGTTGTCTCCAAATGGGCCCAGCAAACCCTAGAGCATGAGGTCGACATCACTCTCGACCAGGTGCGTGAGTTGGCTGATGTCACCTATGGACCGGGCGACATGGGGGCGGCTATATCATCAGGCTCGTTCGTTACCGATGGCATGATCATCGTGCCCTGCTCAACCCGCTCGGTGGCTGCGATTGCAAATGGCCTTGGCGATCATCTGGTGCACCGCTCGGCCGACGTGGTGCTCAAAGAGCGCCGCCCGCTGGTGCTGGTGGTCCGCGAAACGCCGCTCAGCGATATCCATCTAGAAAATATGCTGAAACTGTCGCGCATGGGGGTTACCATTCTGCCGCCGATGCCGGCCTTTTATAACCACCCGAAAGACCTCGACGATATCGTCAATCATATCGTCGCCCGCTGCCTCGATCAGTTCGGCATTGAATGGGATTACGCCAAGCGCTGGGACGGCGATATGGTCAACCGCTCGGCCAAAATTCACCGTTTGAAATAAATTTGGAGATCGCTCTACTGGAGCGCATTCGCGCCGGCAATGTCTGCCTTTCCGGCGCGGCTGACATGGGTGATCATGCGGATCAGATCGGCCAAGGTCGCGGCCGCCATTTTTTCCATCATCTTGGCGCGGTGAAACTCGACGGTTTTTTCCGATAGATCCAAAAGGTCGGCGATGATGCGGTTGGAATTACCGCCGACCACCCCATCCAGCACCTCGCGCTCGCGGGCACTCAGGTTTTCCAGCTTTTCGCTAATCTCGGAGACGTGCAGGCTTTCCTTGCGCTGGGTGCGGCCGGTCCGGATCGCCTTTTGGATCAGATCCAACAATGATTGATCGTTGAACGGCTTTTCTAAGAAATCATAGGCGCCGATTTTCATTGCGCGCACCGCCAGATGCACATCTCCGTGCCCGGTCAGGAATATCACCGGCATGTCGGATTCGCGCAACTTCATTTCCTCGAACACTTCGATGCCGCTCATACCGGGCATGCGGATATCCAAAATGGCGCAGCCGACCGCATCCAAAAAACCGCATTCCAGAAATTGTGCGCCGGAGGAATAACTTTGCACAGACATACCCACCGATTCGATCAGCCATTGCAGAGAATCCCGCACCGCCTGATCGTCATCGACGATGAAAATTTTGGCCTCATGATCCGACATTACTATCCTCCCGGCTTGAGCCCTGATTATCCGTTTGGGTGCCAGGTAAGGTCAATCCAAATATGCTTCCGTTTTCTTCCGGCGGGCGGTACCACGTGCGCCCGCCATGCACTTCGGCGATCGAGCGGCAGATCGCCAGCCCCATGCCGAGGCCGTCATTCTTGGTGGTGAAAAACGGCTCGAAGATATGATCGATGGCGTCGGCTGTCAGCCCCTGGCCGGCATCCTTGACGGTCACGTTCACCGAGCCGTCCTCAGCCGAATAGGTCTGAATGACCATTTTGCGTGTATCTATTGGCATTGATTGCATGGCGTCGATGGCGTTGCGCCCGAAATTGATGATGATCTGCTGAATTTGCACGCAATCGGCAAAGACAGGCAGCTTTTCCGGCGCCAATTCCACCTCGATATTGACGGTGCCGAGGCGGGCTTCGTTTTCCAGCATTCCCTCTGCGTCGCGCACCGCCTCGTTGAGGTCGATTTGATCGAACTCGCGCTTTTTGTCCTCGACGAAATCGCGGATGCGGCGGATCACCATGCCCGCCCGGTGTGCCTGGCCAGAAGCCTTTTCCATCGCCTCAATGATTTTATCGGGCTCGGCGCCGCCGGCGCGCATGCGGTTCACGCAGCCGTCGACATAGGCACAGATAGCCGCCAAGGGCTGATTAAGCTCGTGCGCGAATCCGGTGGCCATTTCGCCCATAGTTCCTAGCCGCGTCACATGCGCCAATTGGGCCTGCTGTTCGCGCATTTTTTGCTCGACCCGCTGGCGCTCGGCAACCTCGTCGCGCAAATCGGCGGTGCGCCGTTCGACCCGGATTTCCAATTGCCGCTGCTGCGCGCCGGCACTTTCGATCAGCGCATTATAGGCCTGCGCAAGCACGCGAATTTCCTCGGGCATTGGCGTATCGGTCTCGGCCACAGGAACCATGGCGCGCGATTGCTGATAGCCCTTGGCGGCGTCGGCGATGCGCTGGATCGGCGCCACCAGCCAGCGCGACAGCCACCAACTTGCAATACTGGCGAGCAGGGTGGCGATGACGATGATCAAAATCTGCCCGGTTAAGTTGGCGCGTGCCTCGGCAATCAGTTCCTGATAGGGCTGCGGCACCATGATACCCCAGCCGGAGCGGGGTTCGACCACATAACCGGCAATCATTTCCTTGCCCACTGCGGGCGAATGAAAAACCACCACGCCGGACTGACCCGCCATCATACGCCTCACCGGCTCGACCGCCGAGATATCTTGAATGCCGGCACGCCAAGCGGCCTTCGGGTGCGCCATCACACGCCCCAGGGCATCGACGATAGCAGCATGGCCGCCGTGCCCGAATTGGATGCTTTTCTGCAATTCCACGAGATAAGCCGTGCTGACTTCTGCCAAAGTAAAACCACCATCCCTTTCGGCGGTTATCAAATAAATAGATGGGCTCTGATTGGCGTTAAACAGTGTCGGCGAAATCACAGAGAAACCCGGCCGAACCTCAGCCGCGGCAAAGGTCCTTGATAAGGCGCGGCGCAAGGCGGGCGGCAGCGCGTGAGCAACTGCATCGCCACTGGCTGCCAGTTGCTGCTTGATGGACATGTTGGTATTGAGGCGGGCAATAAACCGGATGTTGGCGTCGGCGATCAAACTGGACTTGCCATACATTTCGGTTCCGAGTGCATATTGGCCGCGCACATGGTTCACAATCGATTCCACGTCCCGAAGGTAGCGAGATATGGCAAGGCTAATACTACGCGCCAAGACAAGGTGCTTATCGTGGGCGCCGTCAATACCTGCGTCGACGGCAGAACGTTCCAGCCATATCACCAGCGTAATCGCCGGCAGCGAAACCAGGGCGGTAAAGCAGAAGAACAGTATCTGGTGCAGACTGAAATGTCGGTTCACGGCTCCGCTTTCCAATACGGGTATTCCGGTCAATCGCGGCGGCGGTCAGACAATATCCATATCAATGGCATTATTACAGAGCTTAATTTCGATTTCTACATTTTCAATCCCGCGAATTTGGCTAAACTCGACGGGCAGCTAAAAACACCGAAAGGAATGGACCCCATGGATAGAGCATTTCGCTGCGGCTGGCTGGCGATTGTCGGCGCAGCAGTTCTGATATTGGCGGCCACGCCGGTTCAGGCGATCGAATTTATCAATCCCCTATCGATCATCAAAAGCGCCGTCGAGGCAGCCGTCGAGGACCGCTCTTCAGAAGACATCGCCAAGGATCTGGCCATCAAGGCGACCTTTACCAAGGACGTGATCTCCGAGATGGGAACCGACGTGATCTCCATCAAGGCCGATGTGTACGAGCAAGACGTCATGCTGACCGGCGTCGTCGAGGACCCAAAGCAAAAATCCCAGGCAGAAAAGCTGACGGCCAAGATCGAAGATGTGAAGAAAATTTATAACGAAATTCGGGTGATCAAGCCGGTCAAAAAGGAAAAAGGCGTGGTCGAAAATTTCGTCGACGACACCGTGATCGAAAGCAAAATCAACGCCCTGCTGCTGGACGGCAAGGGCGTCAATGTGACCAACTTCCGCTGGCGCTCTATTGGCGGGCATGTGTATTTGTTCGGTCGCGCCCTATCCCGCGCCGAAAAGGCCAAGGCGACCAAAATCATCAAAGAAATCAAAAACGTCCAATCGGTCAAAAATCTGGCCAAAACCAAGCCGAAAAAGAAGTAGCCAACATGGCGTATCTCTTCGAAGGCCAGCCGGGTCCGGCGATTGCCGTGCCGCCCGGTGCCACCGACACTCATATGCATATCTATGAGCCCGGCCACGCCATGGCGCCGGACGCTACGATCCCGCCCCTGGATGACGCCCGGATCGATGATTACCGTATTTTGCAGGCGCGCCTGGGGCTGGAACGGGTGGTCGTTGTCCAACCCAGCACCTACGGCAAGGACAACACCTGCACCATGGAGGCGGTGGCGGCCATGGGCGCGGACGCCCGTGCCGTGGTTGTCGTCGATGCGTTGGCTGGCGATGATGAATTGGCGGCACTGACAAAAGCCGGGGCGCGCGGCATCCGCTTTCACATGCTGCCCGGCGGAGCCCTGCCCTGGGAGGTGGTACCGGAATTGTCGGCACGTGCCGCCGAGCATGGCTGGCACGCGCAGCTACAGCTCGATGGCCGTGATCTGACGGACCGCTTGGGCGATATCGCGGGCTTCGCCGGTGATCTGGTCATCGATCATATGGGCCGCTTTTTCGAGCCGGTGGGCCCCGATCATCCCGGCTTCAAGGCGCTCCTGGGGTTGATTGCAAAAGGCGCCTGGGTCAAATTATCAGCGCCATACCTCACCGAAGAGGACGGCGCACCAGCATTTCAGTCCGTTGGCGCGCTGGTCAAGCTGCTGGTCGCCGAGGCGCCGGAGCGCATGCTGTGGGCGTCCAACTGGCCGCACCCGGGCGTCGATCCCCGCCCCGACGACGCTATAATGATGGATACCCTTGGCGCCTGGATCGGCGACGACGCGATCATCAAGGGTATCTTGGTGGATAATCCTGCCCAACTGTACGGATTTTAGAGGAAGCGCCCATGCATGTGGTCATCTTCGAAGTGGAACCGACGGCGGACGGCAAGCCGCGCTATCTGGAAATTGCCGGCGAGTTGCGCGCCGAATTGCAAAACATCGATGGCTTCCTTTCCATCGAGCGCTTCCAAAGCCTGAACGATGAGGGCCGTATGTTGTCTTTGTCTTATTGGCGTGACGCCGAGGCGATTGCGGCCTGGCGCGCCAATGGTTCGCACCGGCTGGCCCAGGCCGAGGGACGCCGCGAACTGTTCGCCGATTACCGTATCCGCATCGCCGAAGTGGTGCGCGATTACACCATGACGGATCGCGCCGAAGCGCCGCAAGCGCCGCCCGATGAGACCAGTTGAGCGGCGCTGCCATCCAGCGACCACAATTGCGTATTGGCGTTACCGAAAAATCGTTGCTAGGATGGACATCGAATTTCGTTCCGGCTTGCCGATTCAAACCAACTGGCCGGGCTTTATAAATTAAACGTCACCAAGGGAGACTTAACATGTCCAAATTTATCGCATCGACGATTCTCGGCACCGCCGCCTTGGCGCTGTCTTTTCCCGGCCCGGCCCAGTCCGCCGAAATTTCATTGAAAATGGCCAATTGGGTTCCGCCGTTCCATCATTTCACGACAACCGCAAAGAACTGGATCAAGACCGTAGAGGCGGCTTCCGGCGGTTCCGTCACGGTCACACTTGATTCCAATGCGCTGGCCAAACCTCCGGGGCAATATGATCTGGCTAAAAACGGCGTTCGTGATATTTCCTGGAGCGTCGGCGCCTATACGCCCGGTCGCGCCCCCCTGTTCCGCTTTGCCGAAGTGCCGTTCGCCTCGCCAAACGCCGAGATCGGCAGCGCCGGCCACAACAAATGGTACACAAAGCACGGCTTCGACAAGCGCGAAATGAAGGGCACCGTTCTTATTACATCTTTCGTGCATGGCCCGGGCATGCTGCATTCGAAAAAAGAAGTGCGCGTCATGGAAGACATGAAGGGCATCAAAATCCGTGTCGGCGGCGGCGGCGTGCTGACCGCCAAAGTACTCGGCGCCGTGCCGGTGGTTCAATCGGCAACCAAGTCCCACGAAAGCCTGCAGCGGGGCACCACGGAAGCGGCGTTCTTCCCGTTCGAAGCGGTACATGGTTTCCGCCTTGCCGGTCTCGCCAAATATCATCTGGAAATTCCGGGCGGGCTCTATACGACGCCGTTCTCCATCAATATGAACAAAAAGAAGTTCGATGGTCTACCGGCAGCAGCGCGCCAGGCTCTGATGAAGGCCGGCGGCGCGGCGGGCGCCAAATTTATCGGCCGTCATTGGGATGATGCGGATAAAGGCGGACGCGCCGACGCCATGAAGGCCGGCAACAAAATCCAGACCCTGTCAGCGGCCGAGCAAAAACGCTGGTCGCGGGCGGTTCAGATCATCACCGATAATTGGATCAAAAAGGGCAACGAGATGGGCCTCGACGGCAAGGCGCTCATGGACGATCTCGTCAAAATGATGAAAGCAGGCTAACGCCTTAATTCCATG
>ENA-OREN01000100-OREN01000100.1-marine-metagenome-genome-assembly--contig:-NODE-100-length-121533-cov-4.832483_pt1 | contig 121533 bp, 99 predicted proteins | sample MGYA00248624_ERZ508555 | MGnify/ENA primary metagenome ERZ508555 (study PRJEB26222, sample SAMN06267773) | marine metagenome | isolation source: Saanich Inlet, British Columbia, Canada | place... | reverse complement strand
ATTTTGCTGAGTATGCATGCATTGCACCATCTACTCTATTGTAGGCAACACAGCCAGTACAAGTACCATCTTTATCCTGCAAGAGATGACTTACAGTATATTCCATAAAGATGTCAATTCCAGAATGGATTCCTTTTTCTTGTAGTGTTCTAATGATCTCAAGGCCAGTTGAATCACCAACGTGGGCCAAACGGGGGTAGGTGTGTCCACCAAAGTTTCTTTGATTGATTAGACCAGATGGAGTTCTGTCAAAGACAGCGCCCCATTGTTCGAGTTCACGAACTCTATCCGCAGACTCTTGTGCATGAATTTGTGCCATGCGCCAGTTGTTGAGATATTTCCCACCTTTCATGGTATCTTTGAAGTGGGTTTTCCAACCATCTCGGTCATCAGCATTTCCTAGAGCGGCAGCAGCGCCACCCTCGGCCATGACAGTATGTGCCTTGCCCAATAGGGACTTGCAAATGATTGCAGTTTTAGCACCACTGCGAGCAGATTCAATTGCCGCTCTAAGGCCAGCTCCGCCAGCCCCGATTACTACTACATCGTATTCATGTGATTCATATTCGCTCATTCAAAGACCCCCGAAAAGAACGATATCAGTCCACCAACCTTCAGTACAGGCATAGATATAGAAATCCGAGAACATAACCCAGAATAGAGATACAACAGCCCACTTACCATGATTCTTGTTCAATCCTGAACAACTCTTCCAGCATGCTTCAGCAACTGCACCGCCACCATTGCGGAAACGGTTTCTTATTCCTCCGATTGCGTGACGGAATGAATGACATCCAAGTGTATATCCTCCAAGCATTATCACGTTTAGAAGTAAAACGAGAGTTCCAACCGAGACTCCAAAGGAATCATCCTTACCATCGGCATGGAATTGGGTTGCTAACAATACATCGTATGACAATACGAAGAGATATGCAACTGCAAGATACATGAAATAACGATGAAGGTTCTGGAAAAGGAATAATTTGCGTTCTCCATTGTAATCACCAAATGGTGTACTTACTGCACATGCGGCAGGGTTTGCCATAAATGAGCGATAGTATGCCTTACGGTAGTAATAGCATGTGCCACGGAATCCTGCTGGAATGATCAAGATGAACATAGCCGGACTCATCCACCAAAGACTTTCAGGAACCCAAGAACCTAGTCCAGTATCTCCGGGGAGAATAAGTGGCGAGAATAAAGGTGAAAGAACATGGCTACCCTCAGACTCAATCGCCAAGGTCTGACATTCGGTAATGACTCCACTAGCGGCACCGCAGGCTGAATTGCCGTAATCACTGAAAATCCAGAAATCGGCCTCCATGAATCCGCGCCAAGTAGCATAGGCAATAGCGATTCCAAGATAGATAGCCATAGCCAGTGGGGACTTCCACCAATTGTCCATACGGTCTGTTTTTCCTAATCCTCTATCCATTGGTAGATGTCCTGCTTTAACCACAATAAGTCCCCTACATATTGCGCTAGTGGTTTAGGCTTTTGATAATATGCCTATTGAAATCTCAACCGTGGGCTGAGTAATCGCCTCCGCCTCTAACATTTCGATTTCGATTCATCTAAGTGTGAGATGGATAACAATAATCAATACAAAGATTTGTTCACGCAGCATGTCCATCTTACATATTCACGCCTCCTTCTCCTCATTCAAAAAGCATGATAAGTGGGCCAATAGTGGACTGGACACAGCCTTAGGCTGGACGGTGTTATCATGGCTGATTGGAGTTCAAAGAATCCGTATATGACTCAAATTACTGAGAATTATATTCTCAACGGCGAGGGGTCCCGGAAGGAAACCCGCCACATCGTATTCGCGCTTGGAGATTCAGGCCTTGACTACAAAGTCGGTGATGCACTTGGTGTTGTATCGGAAAATCCACCCCATATCGTAGATGAACTCATCGATATTCAAGGCTGGGACCGGGACCAAGTGGTTGAAACCCATAATGGGGAGAGAGACCTCTACACAGCCCTCAAGAAAGATTTTGAAGTACATATGGCCAACAAAAAATTCGTCCAATCACTTGCCGGTAAGGTCGTTTCTTCGGGAATGAAAATTTCTTTGAAGATTGTTGCACGTAGTCGAAATGGTGAGCAATGGCAATCCTCCGAATCCTCATCCCTGCCTCCAGGTCTTGCATCGAGTAAAGCATCGGATGACCCTGCAGCAAAAGTCGAAGCACTATTGGGAGATGTGAAAGCAGTTGAAGATTATCTTTGGACACGTGATTACATCGACATCATGCGTGAATTTGATGTCAAATATTCCCCCGAAGAGTTCTTTGAACTTGCTTCAAGACTCAAACCCCGTTTGTATTCGATTGCTTCCTCACATGATGCACATCCCGGTTTTGTTGAACTGACTGTTGGAATTGTCCGATTTGAATATCATGACCGTGCTCGTGGAGGATTGTGCACACTCTACATGGCTGATGAGATTGATACCAGCGGCCAACCAATTGGCGTCTTTATGTCGCCGACCAAATCGTTTATTCTTCCAGAAGACAAAGATGTTGACATCATCATGGTCGGACCAGGAACAGGTATTGCCCCTTTCCGTGCATTCATGGAACAGCGTGTATTTGATAGTGGCAAAGGACGAAACTGGTTATTCTTCGGCGACCAATCCTCTAAAACCGAATTCTATTACAAGGAGCAAATCGAAGGCTGGATGGACAGTGGCGATCTGTACCGTTTCACTACTGCTTGGTCCCGTGACCAAAAAGAGAAAATCTATGTTCAACACCGCCTCAAAGAACATGGTGAAGAAATTTGGAAATGGTTTGAGAACGGCGCTTACTTCTACATTTGCGGTGATAAGACCTACATGGCAAAAGATGTTCACCGAGCATTGATTGAAATTGCAATGGAACACGGTGGAATGTCTGAAGACGATGCAACACATTTCATTGGAACAACCATGATGCGTGAAGAGAAGCGTTACTTACGTGACGTATATTGATACGTAATTTGTTCAAATAAAAAAAGCCCCCATCCCTTCCGAAGAAGGAATAGGGGCGGCCCTCCAAACCACTCGGGTTTGGTGTATTACTTCAAAGAGAAACTTGGTTTCACTCTGCGCTTGCGTCTTCGGCTTCGCCAGAGATCATTTCGTCAATCTTGACACCGACTAAAGCACCAATACCAACAAAGAGACCATCGCAAATCCAGTTGACAACAGTATCAGCAATACCATCACCAGCACTTGCAATAGATGCACCCATTTCATGAGCACCGGTGAGCATCATTGCACCACCAAGAGCCATGAGTCCGAAAGCAGAAGCCCACTCCGATTCACATCGAGTGTGGACTTGCCACCAAACAGCACCAGCAGCAATCATTCCAAGGACACCCCAGAGGTTGTCAGCAATATCTGGGATCCACATTTCTGTGGCTGCCCAGCCGGTTTCAATTCCGCCAGCTTCAGTTGCAAGAAGGATTGCGAGCAATGCTCCAATCGCTTGCATAACCAAACGCATACCGTTTGCCATCCAATTTCCTTCAGTGTCTGATAGGTCGCCTGTCATCATGTGACTCCAGGTTACTACAGGTAGCAGGTGGGCACCGTTAAATGCCATCCAAGCAACTGCTAGAGCAGCAGCGCCTGTCAATGTGCTTAGTCCCATCCCAAAAACTACCCAAGAGAGCATGAATGCTCCCCCAAGTTCAGCCATATTTTCTTTCATATTCATTTCCATATTTTTTCCCCCTCCTAAGAGTTAACTGCTAATTTTTTTACATAGTATATAACTCGCGGGGGATGTAAAACCGCGATTAAAGGCTTTTTTTGGGGTTTTTCTGGGGGCCGGTGTTGCTGAGAACACCTAAATTTCCATTGGAAGTAAGAAAATGAAAAAAACAACCACAAGCGTTTGTAAGGCATCATTCAAACTCTTATACCGGTATGGGGACACTGGTCACGGGCACACCTTGTTCGATTGCCCGTTCTTCCATACGTTTGGTCCAAACAGAATCAGGGCCAGGGAATGAAAGCATGTGTGTTGCTCTTGCAAGCATCGTTCTGGCTAAAGTTGCTACAGCCTCAGGGCGTCCAGAATCGTGTGCTGATTTCGGACGGGGCGCGTTCCAAGCCTCACTAAAAACAGCGAGTTGGACGTTGTTATTGTCTGCCCATCTTTCAGCAAGATAGTCAACACCGCTTGCCCCACCGAGAATAATGAGGTCGGGATAGCCATTTGTTTCCACCCAATGCTCAAGTTGCTCTTCAAGCCATGCATAGTCGTAAAATTTAGAATTGCCGCAAATAATCAAATTTACAATCTTTCCATCCCGATTCAAATCAATTCCGGCTAAGTCGTCGAGGGCCTCTGCCCCGGTCTGGTGTTTCCGCGCCATATGCTCGCATCGCCATCATGTGCTATCAAACTTGCGTAGTTTTTCTAGAAAACGAAAGAAATTTTCACATTTTTCGCCGATTTATGTCAATAATAGACAAGAATGTATGGATTAGGCGAATATAATTTAGGTTCAGAAGAAGAGATTTTCACTTGGATTGAACCGTTGGCATCATAGAGTAATTGCTCTTAGACTCAGTTATGGCATTCAAACGTGTGCTCATTGCCAACCGCGGTGAAATCGCTCTTCGAATTCTTCGAACCCTTCGTGATATGGGTATTGAAGCAGCAATTATTCACGGTCGTGAAGACCGATTATCCCTACCTGTTCGGTTTGCTGATGTGGCTTATGCAAATTACAAACAGAATCCATTGGACACATACTTGGATATAGAATCCGTTATCCAAGCTGCCAAGGAAATGGGTTGTGATGCAGTCCACCCAGGATATGGTTTCCTTGCCGAAAATGCTAATTTTGTTCGCCGATTAAAAGAAGAAGGAATTACTTTTATTGGCCCATCCGCTGATGTCATCACTCTTCTTGGAGATAAAATTGAGGCGAGAGCAGCAATGGAGGCTGCGGGTTTGCCGACGGCCAAAGGCTCATCCGAATCAATTTCAGATGCGGATGTAGCGTCTGCTTTGGCCGAAGAAATAGGTTATCCAGTAATCATCAAAGCTGCCGCGGGTGGCGGTGGAATCGGAATGCAAATTGTTGAGAAATCCGATGAATTTGAGAATGCTTTGAAACTCTGCCAATCACGTGCTCGTTCTGCTTTTGGAGATGAGCGTGTCTTTGTTGAGAAATATATCCAAGGCGCCCAGCATGTTGAATTTCAGGTTCTTGGAGATGGGAAGAAGGCTATTCATTTCGGTGAACGATTTTGTTCAATCCAACGTCGACATCAAAAATTAGTTGAGGAAGGACCTTGGCTCTCTGATGAAAAGCGTGAAGAAATCGGAGCATTGGTCTGTAAAGGTGCAGAATCAGTAGGATACAAAGGATTGGCAACCTTTGAATTCTTACGCGATGCAAATGGAGATTTTTACTTCCTTGAAGTCAACCCCCGTGTTCAAGTTGAACATACTGTAACTGAATTAATCACCGGACACAATTTAGTTGAACTTGGAATTCGTGTTGCTCAAGGAGAACCCTTGCCTCTTTCACAGGAAGACATTGTTTGGCGAGGGCATGCAATTCAATGCCGTCTCAATGCTGAAGATCCACGTCAATTTATTCCAAGCCCGGGGCGACTTTGGGAATGCCATTTCCCTTCGGGATATGGAATAAGAGTTGATACACATGCTTACCCTGGGTACGAAATGCCGGGTTGTTTTGATTCACTTCTCGCAAAATTACTTGTTTGGGGTAAAGACCGAGAAGATGCGGTAAAGCGTATGCGCACCGCTTTGGATGAAACCGTCATTTCGGGTGTTGAACATTTGATTCCACTTCATAGAAGGATAATGGATGAAGAAGATTTCCTAGAAAAAAATATCACAATTCAATACATCGATATGCATCAAGAACTTCTTGGCTGAGCACTTCGGTGTAGCGAAAGGGACAAGTAGGCTCTTCTATTGGCCACACTATGGATGTATTAATCGTCGGCAGTATTGCTTACGACAGTGTTGTTTCTCCAATTGGCCATGTAAAAGATGCACTGGGTGGTTCAGCGACCTATGCCGGTTTAGCTTGTTCGTTTCACGCCAAACGCCTATCCCTCGAAAATGTTGGACTCGTTGGTGTCGTCGGCGAAGATTTCGCAGAAAAGGACCGAACTCTCTTGGCAGATTGTGGTTTAGACCTTAGCGGAATTGAAACAGCTGAAGGAGAGACGTTTCGATGGGCTGGTTCCTATCATGGAACAATGGCTGAAGCACAAACTCATGAAACGCACCTCAATGTGTTTGAGCACTTTGAGCCAAAGGTCCCAAGCACACACCAGTCACCTCAAATTACTTTTTGTGCAAACCTCCACCCTGCTCTCCAGTCTAGTGTACTTCAACAAGCGATACCTCAGCGACTTTCAATGCTTGATTCAATGAATTTATGGATTAATATTGCTCGAGATTCCTTGGTCGAAGTGATGCAAAAAGTCGACCTCGTTATCATCAATGATGGTGAAGTTCGAATGTTGGCCGATGATGAAAATTTGATTCGTGCAGCTGGCAAAGTTATCGAAATGATTGGCGTTCAAACCCTTGTTGTGAAACGTGGTGAACATGGTGTCATTGCATTCCATGGTGACCACATCATCTCACTTCCTGCATTCCCCACTGAGAAAGTGGTTGATCCTACAGGATGTGGCGATACTTTTGCAGGTTCGATTGCTGCACACCTCGCTGCAGGTTCTGGTGCGTTGAGCCGAGATGAGTTGCGTCATGCTTTACTGGCTGCAACAGTGAGTGCAAGTTTCACCCTCGAATCATTTGGAACTGAAGGTTTGTATTCAATGACTGAAGACCAATTCAATGAACGTCTCTCTCAGTTTCAACGCATGCTCAACTGATTAGATGTCAAGTCGGGGTAATCCTGCTTTCCCAGCATGCTCCGCATGGTGTGTTTTACTATCTTTCAATTCATCAAATGAAATGTCATCAAGCACAGGTAGCGGTTCTTGAATTTCTTCAATAAATTCTTGGTCAATAACCGCTTGACGTTCTATCATATGGGCAAGCATTGGTTCGATTTCATGGTCTGGTAAATCGCCACCACGACTTATCCCTAAATTTCGAATCGATTCTATGGCTTCTGATTGATGGTTTTGAGCCGAACGTTGCCGAAGTTCTCTAGTTGATGAGGAACCAGTGTTTTGATTGTTTGCTGGGCGTCCCAACAACAATCGAGATGCGATTCCAGTTGCACCTTCAATCATTTGAGCGGCAGTTGGACGTACAAATTCCCGGATTCGAGCAGTCCGCCCATTTGAAGAACGAATTTTCGGACGGAGACGTGAGTTAGAACGAACACCTTCTTTTGGCCGCAAACGACTGTTCCCATGATGAATTTTAGTCTTCTTTTGTTCAGGGATTGTTGGAACCACAGGAGTTTCCCGGCGTGCTTTTGCGATGAGGGAAGTGTGTTCTTCAATCTCTGTCCGTGGAAGGATTGCATCTGGAGAGCGAAACGTATCCAAATCCATGTGGGTTTGCAATCCGTTGTTCGATAAATGGTGACTAGGGATGTGTGCGCCTTCTTTACCAATAAAACTCGGCATGTATGTGAGCGGTATTTCTGTTGATTGGGAGGCTTGAAATTCCTGTGGAATCTCTTCATTGGTCGCCTGTATGATTTGTTGATATGAAGGTACGGGTGATTGTACTAAATAAGCAGGTTGAGGTGCGTGAGGGTGAGAAACAAATTGATTTTGAGTTTGATTTTGATGGATATTGTGAGGATAAGCACTTGCGTGGGTGCCTCGGCGGTCGTGAGCATTCGCAATGCCACGCTGTAGAAGGCCATGTTCCATAGTTGAACGAACAGGTTCTTCGTTAGTATCTTCGCCATGCATCCATGCAGCGATTGAACTTTCTGTTTCATCAAAGTCCAAATCGATGCCGTCAGCAAAGATATTAACTGTACCAAGAGATTCACCCTGTTCCTGCTCTGCTGAATCCTCGCCTAGGAATGATAAAATCGAAGGTGATGATTTCAAGTGAACAGGTTTTACAGGAACCTCTTGGAGATTTTGCAAGGTCGCACGAGGAAAGGCCATATCACGATCAAGAATATCGAGTCCAATCCTTGCTTCTTCAAGACCCATGCCACTTTCGAGACGTTTGAGCAAGGTGGATAATCGCATTAACGAAGCATCATTGCCTGTAAGTGTGTGGCAGCCTCCCGCTTCAGTATCAAGTGTAAGTGTTGGTTTTCGTGTTCCAAACCACCCAAGAATCATTGCTATACCCAATACTGCAGTTGCTATTTGTAATGTATTTGGAATCAAAATTCGTTTTGCAATGTAAATTAATCCACAACCAAGTAATGCATAGAAAAATGAAATGAGGCGTGTATGGTGATGATGAACTCGTGATATTTCGGATAGGCGCAATTCCAAACCATGCCCACTTCGTGTTTCAAGAGAAAGCATACGCTCATCGACTGAAGCTCGAATTTTACCCGAGCCTGCTAAGTGCAACGCTCTGAAGACCTCACAGTCTTCTGCACTTGCAGGACCTTCCTCCTGTTCAATAATGCGCATCCCAGCGCGCAAACCAACTGTGCTGGGTTATCAAACCACCGATTGTTCAATGTATTTGGGCGACGAAAACGCGCCCTTTTTTCTGTCGCCGACCCTCATTTAGAGAGTGTGAGAATTGCATTTCCCATAATACGTGGTTTAGAATCTAATTGTGCGATGAGTGTTGCCTCAGGATTTTCTCTTCGAATAAATAGAGGGGAATCCCAAACGACTTCCATTTCATCTCCATTTACCGCACCTACTCTGCCTACAATAAATTGTAAATCGACGCTGGCATGAACGACATCTCCTTCTGCAAGAACTCGCTTTTGAAACGGAGAACGATTTAACTTCATTGTTGATTGATTGTGAGCAATAACTGCGAGAGGAACACTGGTATTGGTTTTCTTATCTTCAACCGCAGGGCGAACCAATAGAGTTCCACTGCCTAGATGTTCTTCTTTGGCATTTCGTAAGGCAAGTCCGACACGGTCTCCAGCCCCAGCCGCAGAAACATCATCATCCATCACTTGGAGGGATTTTGCGTTCCCAGTTCCGTTTGCAGGAAGTAATACCAATTCATCATGCACATTTACAGTTCCTGATTGAACATAACCAATGGCGACTAAACCAATCCCTTTGACATTAAAATATTGGTCGATAGGAATTACCAAAGGTGCTGCAGCATTTGCAGATAATACCTCTGAAATCTCATCCATGAATTGGTAGAGTGTATTGCGTAATTGGATTCCATCATCTGCCCCAAATATCCATTCGCCTAAACCCGCTTGCTTAAACAACATCTTGACTTGATCTTCATCAACCCATTCACCCTGTGGTGCATTGATTACAGCAATTCCTTTGGAGATATTAGCACTTGCGAAAGCGACGAGAGATTCTCCAAGCGTGGCATCAATAGCAGTGATTTCAATTAGGCCTACACGTGCGGCAGAAAGGGCGTTTAAAAATGGACGAAGGCGTTCAGGATATTTGGCAGGGCGAATGATGGAGAGGATTCGTGGGCCGTCCTGACCAGTCTCTTTGTGAACATAGGTGTGAACATCTCTTTGGTCGGTTGCTTTTGCAATTTCGCGTGCCAAATCATCGGTTCCAATCATCGCGATATTGAGGACAGGCATGCCCCGTCCACCAATGTGGGCCACATGAAGGTAGGGGTGATTCACTTCTTACGGTTCGCCAACATTTGCTCGCGAATGTTTTTTGCGTGTTCCCAATCCCCTTGCTCATCATCTTCTTCAACCACAAATTGAGGTATCGGTATTGGTCGCATCATTGAATCAATAGCGACGAAGAAGAAGAATCCTTCACAAATTTTCTTCTTTTCCCAATTTGCTTTGTTAATTGCTACTGCAGTGACTTTCGTGCATGCAGTATGGCTACTTGTAAAAACGACTTTTCCAGTTACTTCAAGTAAATCGCCTTGCCGTGCAGGAGCAATGAATGTCAAAGCATCAATGGAAATAGTGACAAATTCGCGATGAGCGAATTTAGCACAAGCAATTCCACCTGCTTTATCCATGATAGAGAGTAATTTTCCACCGAACAAAGTGTCGTATGCATTTGTATCGCCTGGAAAAACATGTTCAATGAGCGTTGCGGGCTCTTTAGAATAAGGTTCCATGTTTGTGCGAAGAGGTTCTCCCTCAAGAACTCATGTAGAGTTATCCTTGTCAAGAGGTGGTTTCTTGACCTTGAGGGACTGGCACCTGTTATGGTGAATGAAAAAGTGTGCATTGCTTTGGTGTCCGGCGGCATCGATTCACCTGTTGCAGTCGCTCGAATGCTCAAGCAAGGATGGACTATTTACCCGGTTCATTGTACACAGGAACCTGTTACCGGGCCAGAAGCAGAACACAAAACAATAGCAGCACTCCGTTTTTTCCTTGAAATGGAGGGGTCAATTGGCGATGCAGCACGCCGTCAACTCTCACGAAATTTAACCGTGGTCCCAGTTGCAGAGCAATTGGCTTTGTTTACTGAAAAATGGTGCCACACAGAATATTTCATTCACATGAAACGCTTATTCAATTGTCTGGCTGAACTGGCTGGAAAAGAGGTTGATGCGACACATATCTTAACGGGTGAAAATCTTGGACAGGTCTCGTCGCAAACTTTAGGAAATCTTGGAGCGATTGAGATGGTTTCATCATTACAAATATTAAGACCTCTACTTGGATTTGATAAAACTTCAATAATGCACATGGCTCAAGCAATAGGAACATATGATTTGAGTATCGGACCGGAGGTCTGTGATGCTCTTGGGCCTTCACTCCCGACCACAATTGCTAATTTGGAATGGCTTGAAAAAAGCGAAAACCGGTTAGGTGGTTTAGGCCAAATCTCTCAAGATGCATGGCTTCAAAGACGTGTTGTGGAACTTTGAAGTTCAAATCAAGTTGAAACCCCTCCGTAGGAGGGGGTTTTGGGGCAAGAGTCCGTTGCGATTATAGGTGAAGGAATCCTCGGACGAAGAACAGGTGAGTCTATGACCCATAATAATCGACGATTGAAAGCCCCATTGTTTCTAGTTTTCTTGATGGTATTGGCACCATTTGCTGCTGCAGCAAACGTGACTACTTTTGGAAATGGAAATTCAACAACTGATATTGAATTGCGGGATGGTACTGCGTTTGTGGATACAGATTCTGGTGTTATTCATCTCCCATCATCTGAGACGGTTACCAGTGCTTCACTCGATATTTCGACCAATATGGTTGAACATAGCGCACAAACTCGGGTGGATCTTGAAACAATGCCGCGTGTTTGGAATCCGATGTATAACAATCAACTCACAAAATTTTCAAATTCTGCTGATTTTATCTATGAAGAAGGCTCAAATGCAGTTCCTGTCAAATTGAAGGCAGAAGGATTCCTTACTGATTTTGAAGAAACAAATGCGAATTTCCTCGACCATCGAGGTTTCACCCAAAATCAATTTGGCTGGGACCACGGTCCAATTGACATCACAACTGTAGGGCCAAACTCAAATGTACCTGATTGTTCGAGTGGAACCTATTGTTGGGGCACTGGATTAACAGATGATGACTATACCAATGAGCAGGCAGGCCAAAACGGCTTTTCATACCGCATGACTTCGGCTTCAATTTTTGTCGATTCTAATTTGAAAAACCATATGGCTTACTTTGACTCATGGCATGACCTTGACATCGATACCGGTTCCGGAACAAACCCTCCAATATACTATCGAGATTGTGCCTACATGCAAATACGTTCATCATACAACGATGATTTTGTTGACAATGACCCTGCTGGATTTACTCAAATCGATCTTGACCTTTCAAATTCCTCTGGCGTTGGATATGGTAATGGATATTATGCAAGAGGCTCAGGTTCATCCAATGCTGGACAAATCGATGGGCGTTGCGGAGGCATCAGCCAAGGAGATTATGCTCTTGCTGGAACTTCTACCTCTGTTTCTAATCCTACAGGATGGGCAAATATTGCCATTGATTTGGTTCAATATGTTGGGCAATATGTTCAATTCCGTTTCATCATGGAGGACAATAACATTGGAGGAACTGATGGTGGAAAAGCCGGTTGGTATGTCGATAATTTCCGAGTAGGCGACCCTTTGCCTCAATCGGCCGATATGTCAATCAATGGTTTCCTGCCATCTGTTTCAAGCGGTGATAATCAACCAAATGGATTCGGAATACTCACTCTCGAAGCAGAGACGACTAGTTCAGCTACACTATCTGTGGAAGTTCTTGACTCAGCAACCGGCCTCACTGTTGTTGACCGAAATGGAAAAACAATGACCAACCTTCAAGGAAAAATCATCGAACTTTGGGATATCAATTCAACAACGCATCCGTCGATTGATTTCAAAATGACCTTTGATTCTGGTCCAAGTCGTTTGTCTTCGCCCGTATTTCATGGATTTAGTATTGGGACACGGGTTGGAACTGGATTCAATCAATCGACTGGAATGATGGCCAATATTGTCAATGGCGTTTGGGAAACTCCAGGCAATGGTATGCCGATGCTCTATTCTCCTGTGGTGACTGATGAAACCTATACTCCAGTGCTTGAACGAAGTAATTTTAATCGCCCTATAACTCGCATAACCCCATTTATTCAAGATGATTGTTCAGAAGTACCGAACATAGACATTATTGGGTTTGGTGGAGAAGGTTTACTCGGAGTCGAAAGTGATACTGAGTATATCCTATCGGAACCATTATTCGGATTTAACGCACTAATCTCCTATCAGAACGCTTGTAATGTGGGTGGAATTTGGTTTGATTTGACATTTGGCCACCACACAGAATATGTTCAACTAGATGTTGCAAACGATGGCCACGTAGATTGGGGCTTTGAAGAACCTGCCTTTGGCGGCTTTGGACGACAAACTAATTTCTTGCAAAGCAAGGTCGATGGCGTCAATTACGGTCAATCATCTTCGACCCTCACCATTGACAGTAGCGGCGTTGCAGAAGGTGCCATGTTTATGCTTCCTAAAGGAGCAGAAGTCACCTCAATCGACTATGCTTTCGACCAAATAGAAATTCATTCAACCAATGACCCAGTGGAAGGTTTTGACCTTACACTCTTGTCAGGGACTCAAGAAGTATTCCTTGGTCCAATTGATAACAATACTATTCTTTTCCCAGAATATGTTGGGGAAACAGTGGATATGAAAGCAGCCCTTAATTCACTTCTTTCCAATGGTTTGGTTCCGGTTAGCCATTATGATGCATATGGGCAAGAATGGCAAACCTTCCGACTGAGAGCGAATTCTCCTAATGCTTCCACTGGTGCACAAATGATAGTTCGTGACCTAGATATCATTTACAATTATACAGTTTCACTTAGTAACTCGGACGGTTTAGACCGTGAATTGAACAAAGGTGTTGCTTTGTGGGATGGAGGTACAACTGCAGAAGTGGAGTTGAAGGTATCCGGTACTATTGGTGGCGGACTAACTCTTTCAAATCTTCAAATCACAACTTCCAGCGGTTATGATAACACCATTAGTCTGGTTGGCAATCCAATTGGTTTGTATCCAAACGGAGCCATCTATGAAATCACGACAACCCATACTGTAAGTCCACTTACAGGTGCGAATTTGGCCGAAGCAACATTGACTTTTGAATCAAAAACAGGTGATGTAGTATTGAGTTACAGCGACAACTTCCTATTCTCTGAAGCATCTGATGTTGACGACCTTCTTACCCTTGAATCATCAAGTTCTGTACCGATTACTGATGGAAAGCAAATCACTTGGCGCTTTGTAGTCAATTCAAATTGGGAAGATACCGATGAAGTGCGTATCTATTCTGGTCTCATCGCATCAAATGGGGTCAATGGACTGCCAGATGCCACTTTACTTGCTCCAGTTGGAGGAAATGCTGTTGAAAATGATGCAGTCATCACTTCATTCCAAGTTCTCAACAATATTGGGGTTGTTCAAGATTTAGACGATGGAACTTCCGGACAAACAGTAACCGTTGAAGGTTCTATCCGTCTTCAAGATTTGTCGATTGCTCCAGACCCAAGTGGATATTTCATGGTCCTTGAGCAGAAAACGATTAACAACACAGATGGTAATATATCTATCGAATGGATTTCTGTTGCCAACCAATCTGGTATTCCAGGTGGCGATTTCAATTGGGCAATTGACCTAGGAATGGCTGCTGGCCAAGACACATACCGATTCCGGGTCGATGGCTACGAAGGTGGCGACACCCTCTGTCCAGCGGTGGAATTCCGCCCAGATTCAGATTGTGCAATACCGTTCAATCTCTCGATTGATACACTTGACCCGAACTTGCTGGAAGTTCGAATCCTCAACGGTCAAGTCGACCCATCTTTAGAAACCAACTGGCGAGTAATGGTTGACGATACATGGGTAGTTCCATCTCCGAACCCCACTGCTACTGGTAACCAATCAATTCGTCTCAATGCCAGTGATTTACCAAGTCCACCAGAAACACTCGATCTGAAGATATGGGTTCAATATGACCATGATACCAATTCAAACGGGCAAGCTGAAGCCGATGAATACATCACAGTTGTAGCATATAGCGATGGTGCTGCACCATTTGCTAATTACTCAGCCACTTTCAACGACAATGCCAATGTTGGCCAAGACCCTGTCGGTAAAGTCAGTGTTTGGATTGATGGCTATGACAAGGCTGGAAATCCTATTAATGGCGGCGGGCCTGGGTTTGAAAATGACCAATTCACCTATGTTTCAATGAACTCCAAATCTCCGGTCATTAGAAATTTCTTCATCGATGATTCTCATGATGGTCGTTTCTTGAAATCCAATCAACAACAATACAATGGAAAGTGGAACCATACAATGTATGCCGGCAATGAATACCACCTAATCGTGGAAGCAAACGATGATAACGGTTGGCGAGATATTGATTATTTCCGCATTGATTTGGCAGATGACAGAGATGATATGACTGTCTATTATTTCCCAAGAAATGAAACTGCTTGGACCAATAGCCCATATGTCGAAATCCTCCAAAACCCACAAGTGCTTCGCATGAGTGGTCATGTTCTCATTGACCCATTTGAATCAGACTTTTACTTGGATTTGCCAATTCGTATGACATGGGGATTACCAGGTGCTTCAACCTCACTGAATAACCCAACCCTGTATATGAAAGACCTTGATAATCCAACATATCGAATGCTTCCTGCCCCTGGGCGCCACATCCAAGATTGGTACTACAGCGATGGAATCCAACTAGATTATCGTGCTGATGCGGTAAATAACCTCATGATAACCCCCTTGTTTTCTGACATCATGGAACCTATTACTCAAGATGTACGAAGCGGCTTTATCGGTCCAGGAGATATTGTTTCATTCCAAGGCCAATATGCTTACCTTGATGGAATCTTGAATGAGGTTTATATCACTCCAGAAATCGAATTGACCCTTGAACTCACTCGTGAAAATGCTGCCAAAGATGGGTCCAAAGGATACATCTCCACCCCTGGTGAAGTGACATACCACACCTTTACCGGTGGCGTATTCGATATTAACATTACAGTGCCGACAAATACCAATGATTACACCTACACATTCCGTTTATGTCCTTATGATGCAAGCGGCGGAAGTGGTGGTTCGAGCGGTGAATGTGGCAACGGTATCGAGGGACTACCACTTGGTGCAGTTGATTCATCTACAGCCATTTGTGCATCCTCTTCATCGTATGGATGTCAAAGTTTCAATCTAAAGGTCGACGATACAGCTCCTCGAGTTGTACTTAACTCTTGGACGGTCAAGGACGGCAACGATGAAATTCTTGCTAATGTATTGCCTACTTCAACATTCCATTGTGTCGATATTGAAGTTATTCTTGAAGAACAACAAGCCTTGTTCCAAGGCGATGTTTCCGTGGTTTGGAGTTTCTACAGCGACCCGATGAATAACATCACATGGCCGATTTATCGTGCGACACATGGTGAAATGCCTTTGAGTCAAGAACTCACACTCACCCCTAGCGGAGGTTCGTACTTTGCATCTGCAGAATGTGTCGATTTGTGGCCAATTGAAGAAAGCCAAAATGATCCGAGTGCTGAACAAATTGACAGTGTCGAACTGGTCTTCTGGCTCGATGCAACCGATTCAGCAGGTAATGGTGCAATCAGCCGTGGCGGACCTGTCGAGGATGAAGAAAGTGGAGCAATCTCAATTGCCCCAATTGCCTCAAGTAACCCTCAGCATAAATCGATGTATGAATTGATTCACGAAGAAGCGTCTTTTGCCATTACCGATGTAGTTATGCGTCCTGCTAAACCTGAAGTTGGGCAAGATATGGATCTAGAAATAAAAGTTTTGAATGTAGGGACCATGGATGGTTCAACCATTCTCAATATCCGTTCTGTCGTCAATGATGGTGTACCTGTGTTTGAAGGAAATGTATCCACTGGAGATATTCCAGTTGGAGAAGATGCTTGGATTAAGGTTACTCTTCAGCAATTCGATTTAGCAACTACGGGTATGTATTACCTAATCTCAGATGATGCTACTAATGAGGTTCTGTACAATGGTTCTTCATTGGGTGAAGCGTTTAACGTTAAGGTTGAGAGCCAATCTTCTGATTCAAGTGGATTGTTCTTGATACTTGCGATTCTTGGCATTTCAGTTGCAGTACTTGCGACATTGGTCTTTGTATTGGTTCGTCGAGGAAGCGACGATGATCTCTTCGAAGACGGTTTCGAAGAAGAAAATGAAAAGGCATATGCGGAATTACCAGGGCAGTCAAAGCCACTTTCAGGTCCTCCTGCTCCTGTGGCTAATGTTTCACCTGAAATGGCTCTTGCAATGGCAGAATTCCCTCAATGGACCCAAGATGAAATCCAAGGTTACTTTGACCAAGGATGGAGTGTTGACGCTCTCAAAGATTGGGTTAACAGTCAGTGAGTGTGAAACCTGTGCCCGCTCGACTTGATTGGGGCGACCATGTTTGGAAAGACCCCGAAGGGGGATGCATTTTGCTTCATGGTGTTTTGCCAACCATTGTCTATCCTCGCTTGATGCGTCCAAGAGAAACATGGAATGGCTTGGCATTACTAGAATCGCCCGATGTTGTAGATTTATGGATTCAAGAAGAAAAGGATGAAGCAGAATCCCCAGGCGTCAATCTTTCACATGGACTGATTTCAGGTGGTGCCTTTGGGATCTTTTTAGACGAAGTAACTCGTGTTGAAGATGTAACAAGTGGCCGATACCCAGACCCCGAACCTCGCCGATTGCATCGAAACGCAGTTCGTCATGACAGGCCAGTTTTTTTCATTGAACCTACAGCAGATGATGAAGAATGGAACAAGCATTTGACACTTGAAGCCAAAGCGGCATCTCATTGGAAGAAATTATTGGGGATGGTTTCAATTGGTGGTAAATGGAGAAAAAGAGTCAAGAAAAATATTTTTGATGCTCAAAAACCACCGAAAGGCGTTTCGAGTAATTTTGGTTCAGCAGCAGTTTTGTCGGCAACATGGTGGGACTTGAGTGAATGGATAGTCGGCCCGCAAGTATGCCAATCTCGTGATCAAAGGTTTGCAGGGCGTTTGCGCGGGGCCCTTGCATCGCTCCGCGAGGATTTCGGGGATGAGGCAGTATTGTTGCTCCCGTTGTATTTGCCACATCGAAACGCAATTCTGGAGGCCTTGGAAGCTCTTCCAAAACAAGAGAAGGTTAGTTTAGACAGCACTTCACCCGAGAGACTGGAGGAGGAATGAATATGTCGGGGACAGCCATTAAAGTTCGAATTGAAAACCACTTGTTCCGTTTTATTCCACCAAATCGTATCGACCCGCAGGCAGTTGTTTCACAACTTGGGGGCCAAGAAACTAGTGGTGTGGTAATCAAAGTACTCGATAAACCACGTGCAACTCTTGTGATTGACCAACAAGGACGCATCACAGTTCATGGAACACATCGCATTGAAGCGGCTCGTGCTGCTGCAAAAGAACTGATGCTACGCCTTGGGCTGAATGATTCTGGTTTGGAAACTGAATTAGGTCCTGTAGTCGCCTCCTTTAATTTCGATCAATCTCTGGATATCACCCAATTAGTTGGAAATTATTCTGCAGGAAATGCAGTTTATGATAAACGACTTGGATGCAGTACTATCGAAGATTCACGGCATAATTTAACACTTCACATTTGGCCAAATGGCCGATGCATCGTCCCCAATGCGCGTCACCAAAACATTGTGGCTATGGCTGCAGTGTACTGGAGAACTCAATTGGAAGAGCAGAATCTCTTCATTTAGGTGTTAAATCAATGAACATGTTTGATTTCGCCCCATGTGTTGAAAAAACATGAACTCCAGCGTTTGACTGAGGGTCAACCATGCAAGAGAAGGCAAAATGGACGGGCCCGATACTCGACAATCATTTCCATTTGAATCGCAATGGGCGTTTCCTTGAAGCAGCAAGAGATTTCAAACATGCAGGCGGCACTGATATTGTCTTGGTACATTGCCCAAACTTTTCAGCCCCTCCCACAACTAAAAAAGGTCACACTGAAACATATGCTGACACCATAAAAATGGCTGAGGAAGTGCGAAAAGAAATCGGTCTTGGTGTTAGAGTTGTTCTTGGCCCACACCCTGCGGCATTCGCCCATCAATTCACGGCATGGATTGAGGAATCAGGTGAACAAGGGGCGGAGCGAGCCATGCAGAATTACCGAGAGAGTATCGATGCAGCATTAGATTTTGTCCACGAAGGAAAAGCTCACGCTATCGGCGAAGTAGGCCGTCCTCATTGGAAAGTTGAGGAACGGATTTGGGATTTTTCTAATGCGTTATTACTAGAAACAATGCATTTGGCTCACCAAGAAGGTATTGCTTTACAGTTGCATGTTGAAGGTGAACTTGAATCAACTTACAACGATATGGTTTCAATGGCTGAAAAGGCGGGACTTGCAAAAAATAAATTGGTTCGTCATTACGCTCCACCGGATGTATCACAACAAATTACTCAAGGAATTACACCAAGTGTATTAATTGGCAAAGGAGCAATTGAGACGTTGATGTCGACCGTAGAGTCATGCTCAAATGGTTTCCTTTTGGAAACCGATTACATGGACGACCTACGACGACCAGGCGCAGTATTGGGGCCGAAGACTGTTCCAAAACGTACGCACCAATTATTGGAGGCGGGATTGGATGAAGAATTTCTCTGGAAAGCCCATCAAGAACTAGCAGAAGATTTGTACGGTCCGAGTGTTTATTGAGAGGAGTCGGGCTTTTCCCCATCAATCGCCCATCACATTCATGAGTGAAAGCATGTACCGGCCACTGTGGCAACTATGCGAAAGGCATTGATTCTCGGGATAGTTCTCAGTCTCTTTTTGGGGCCATGCCTTGTTACACCAGTCGCTGCACAAGGCTCTCCGCTACCAGCTGTCGAGTTAAGTTGTGGTTCTGACCCAGTCATGAATGTCCACCCGACTTCAGATGCAGAAATCTCTGTGTTGTGTACCGTGACTAACCCCACTTCTGCCAGTGAAGACATTAGCATCACCAAAATTGAATGGGATGGAGTATTGGTTGAGATGACATTGAGCGAAGATTCGTTCACACTTGCCGCTGGGGAAGATGATACCTTTGAAATTCTCTTTACTGGTCAAACAAAGATTCCAGCAACAGTACAACACTCGTTTGAAATTGAGGCCAAAGTCGAGTCATGGAATGGCCTCCCTTATGGGCAATTACCTGAAGGATTTTGGGTTGCAAACACCTCACATATTGGCGATTTAAAAATTGAAAGTTATGGTATGGTTGAATTATTGCTCTCTGATGTTACAACCCGCTACATGGATACCAGCGATGAAGTCGAATTCAATTTTCAAGTTACCAATAAAGGCAATGCAGAAGACACTTTGGAAGTTGTCTTCGCAAATGCAGCAGAACTTCAAGCAGCAGGTTTTTCTTTCCCAGGTGGGACATCGGTCAGTGAAAAGGTAGATTATCAAGGGACATCATCTGTAAAAAGTCTCACAATTAGAGCTCCATCTGAAGTAAGTTCTGACCTCCGAATGCCGTTGTTGATTAGGGCTCAAAGCACAATTGACGACTCTGCTCCATTTAGTGAAATTAATATTCAACTCGATATCAAATCATCGACCCAATCGAGTGGAATCGATGGTTTAGATTCTTTGAGTTCCGATGATACGCTCATGTATCTTTCAATAGCGGGAGGGGCGATACTTGTCATCCTCTTCCTCGTAGTTTTGGTGCGAGTTGTTTCAAAGAAGAAGCCCAAGGGAGCGGTTCAAGCAAAAGTTACTCATCCGATAATTCTACCAGAAGAACCAGACCAAGAATCGAATGATGATATTGACGATTTATTTTCTGATTTGGATGAAGAAACCACCGGAGCCGATGAATTTGACGATTTATTTGATGATTTATAATTGCCACGGCTCCCAAAATAGGGTCGCTGAACCATTGTTTTCATCGTCGCAACATAGGTAACAGTCATAGGTTGGGTGTGACGGCCAACACCTACCCATTGGGTAGGTGCAATTATGCTCAAATTACAAGGAAAGACTGCCTTCGTCTTCGGTGTGGCCAGTGAGGACTCTATCGCATGGGCTATTTGCCAGCAACTTGCTGCTGCTGGTGTCACTCTGTACCTCGGTTATCAGAAACGCTTCATGAGTCGGATTTTTCAATTGAAAGATAAATTACCTCAAATTGGTGGATTTTACCCCCTTGATGTTGCTGAAGACGCCACTACAAGAGAATTCTTTGAGGCCTTTGAAAAGGAACATCCAGGAAAGAAAGCAGATATTTTGATTCATGCAATTGGTTTTGCCCCCCGTGCTTGTTTTGACCGACCTATTCTTTTTGTTGAAGACAGCGATATCAATACGGCAATGACAATATCAGCAAATTCTCTTCAACGATGTTTGAAGCATGCACTGCCTTATCTAAATCCGGGTTCATCAACGATAACGCTCACTTATGCAGCATCCAACCGTTTTGTACCAAATTATGGTATCATGTCGATGGCCAAAGCAGCTCTCGAATGCTGGACTCGTGAATTAGCATGTCACCTTGGCCCTGAAGGACATAGAATTAACGCCATTTCATCAGGTCCAATTCGGACCATAGCAGCGAGCGGAGTTCCTGGTTTCGATAATATTCTCGATCATGTGGAGGCAAATTCTCCACTTCGACGAAATGTCAGTCAAGAAGATGTAGCAGGCGCAACATTATGGCTGGCTAGTTCTCTTTCAAGTGGCGTAACAGGCCAATGCATCTATGTGGATGGCGGTTATTCGATAACAATGGTGCCTCAGAGCATTATGAATGAATGAGGTGGATGTTATGGTTAAAGACGCGAATGGAAAAGAAATCTTGGGGCTTGAACAAGGGCCGTTCGAACCCATCGCCATAATTGGGATATCTGCGTTGATGCCCGATGCCCCCGACCTTGCAACCTTTTGGCAGAATATTATCGATGCGAAAGTCAGTATTCGAACGATTCCAAAGCACCGTTGGATTGGGCCAATTGAACACTTCTACCGAGAAGGTGGCCCCGGAAACATCGAAGAAGGCTTTACTTATGCGCGAATAGGTGCTGTTGTTGAAGGGTACGAATTCGATTGGAGACGATGGAAGCAACCTCCAGGCACTCTGACACAAATTGACCTCGCGCAACAATGGGCGGTTTCAGTTGCTGCTTCTGCCATTGAACAAGCAGGTTATGATGGAGAAACAAAAGACATTGACCGACTACGAACAGGAGTTGCTTTTGCAAATGCACTTGGTGGCGAGAATAGGAATTTGTCCAATATCCGTATTTATTCAAATCATACGAAAGAATTAGCCAAATCACAAGGAATGCCAGAAGCGAACAGCGCCGCTTTTGTTGAATCCATTATTGAAGGGGCCCCTCGGGTGAATGAAGACACTATGCCGGGAGAACTGGCAAATGTTGTTGCAGGTCGAGTGTCAAATTTACTTGATCTACAGGGTCCTAATTTTGCAATGGATGCCGCATGCGCATCATCGCTTGCTACAGTAATGGATGCATGCCGATTATTACAAATGCGTCAAGTCGATGTGATGATTGCTGGAGCAACAGATAGAAGCATGGATGCACCAACCTTTGCGAAGTTCAGTGCGATTGGAGCACTTTCGGCTTCTCATTCCACGCCATTCGATGCAGGGGCAAATGGATTTGTCATGGGTGAAGGTGCAGGAGCCTTTGTTCTAAAACGCCTTTCAGATGCGATTCGCGATGGAGATGACGTTCATGCGGTCATCCGCGGAGTTGGTGGCTCATCCGATGGCCGCGGCAAAGGAATTACTGCTCCTAGCCAGCGTGGCCAAATCCAAGCCATTGCTCGTGCATATTCACAAGCGGGTTATGAAGCCACTTCAGTTGAATTAATCGAGGCACATGGCACTTCAACCAAAGTAGGAGATGCGACAGAACTCGGAACCCTCGCTTTGCTTTGGGATGGAACTCCAAATGGCAATCATGTCGCAGTCGGCTCAATCAAATCACAAATTGGCCATTTGAAAGCGGCTGCAGGCATTGCAGGACTCATCAAAGCGGTTATGGCACTTCACCACCGAACTATCCCTCCTTCGGCTGGTTTCAAAACTCCAAATCCAACTGTTGATTGGGAGAGTAATCCCTTTTTCGTACCAATTAAGGCACGTGAATGGCCTCGACCTGAAACCCATCCACGCCGCGCAGGTGTTTCCGCATTCGGCTTTGGAGGAACGAATTATCACGTTGCTTTGGAAGGATTCGAACCGGAATTCCATTCAGAATTGGCACAGAAATGGGACCTAAGATGGGACGCCTATGCCCAAACAGAATCAGCACCTACAGTCACCTCAAATGCAGCCTCAGTACTCGATAAATCTGCAACCCCTTCAATGACACATGACGAAATGAAAGCGATTGAAGGTGGAATTCTTTTACTCTCTGCAACAGACCTTCGGTCCCTCCAAACAAAATTAGAGGCTGTTGAATATTCTGGAACACATTTCGATGAAGATCCTCGTGGCTTGAGGCTTTCTTCGGCCTTGAATCAAGCATCTTCAACATACGATGCATCTGAATCATTTCGAATGTGCATCGTGGCAACATCATGGGCTGAATTCCACAAGCGAACAGCATTAGCTAGTAAAGCGATGAATGATCCAGAGAAGTGGGGTTTCTTGCAAGCTCAAGGAGTACTCTTGACCAACGACCCAGCCCTCCATCCTAAGGCTAAAATCGCTCACATGTATCCCGGACAAGGAAGCCAATATGTGGGTATGACGCATGACTTACATCAACGATATAGTGCTGTTCAGGATGTATGGTCTCAAGCAGATGAAACGATGGTCGAAGTTCTAGATGGCGAGAGCCTGTCAAGTTTTGTTCTCCGTTCCAATTTATCAAAAGAAGAGCGTATTGAGGCTGAACATAAACTCAAACAAACAGAATATACTCAACCTGCAATGCTTACTGCTGATTTGGCAATTGAGCGGGCATTGAACGACCATGGACAAATGCCCGATATGGTGGCTGGTCACTCTTTGGGCGAATATGCTGCGTTGATGTCAGCAGGTATTTTGGACATGGATGGCGCTTTGCGTGCTTCTGCTGCACGGGGTACAGAAATGGGTTCTGTCGTTATCGACGATAAAGGCCTAATGGCGAGTGTTATGGCGCCATACGAAGAGGTAGCAGCAGTTCTTGAATCGATAGATGGTTATGTTATTGCAGCCAATAAAAACTCACCAAAGATGACAGTAGTTGCAGGCGAAACCGCACCAGTTCAACAAGCAATGGCCGTTTTCGAAGAAAAGGGCTTCCAATGCGTACCTTTGGCCACCTCACATGCATTCCATTCTCGTATCGTTGCACCTGCCAATGAACCTTTACGACGTTTCCTTGAAAGTCTTGAGATTCGATGGCCTAATATCCCCATAACGGCAAATGTCGATGGTACTTTCTATCCAATGGAAGGAGAAGATTCGAAAGCAGGAATATTAGAAAAATTAGCCCCTCAAATGGCTTCTGCTGTTGAATGGACGACCCAAATTGAAACCATGTATGCTGCTGGAGCCCGCGCCTTCATCGAAGTTGGTCCGAAGCGAGCATTAACGATGTTCGCAGTTCAAATTCTAGAAGGCCAACCACATTTGCCAATCATGTCAAATCATCCGAAACAAGGTGGCATTGCTACATTCCTTGGAGCATTGGGGACTTTGGCTTTAGCCGGCCGTCAACCCCATTGGCCAGCCGATGATTCATCGGTGCTGACCGAAGCATTCCGCGCAGGCCCCCTCGAAGCTTACCAATCCTCAAATTTAGCCGGCCATTCTACCGCTGAAATGGACGATTTGCGCACACGGGCGCGCCCATTGCCTTCAACAGGTGGTGCAGAGTCAGTTGTTCAACAGGTCGTTGTCAAATCATCTCCAAGTAAATCAGTGGACCCTGAAGTAGCGGCAATGAAGGCAAAGAATGCCTATATCGGTGACCGCCTCGCTGCAGTTAGTGGCTATCCTGCTGGTTTTTGCAACGGCATGGTCAACTTACGTCTCGGCCTTGGCATGAGCGATTCTGATGTTTCAGCGGTCATTAAAACAATAGAAAATGAGGCAACAATCGATGCCTCATTCGATGCCTCGAACATTGCTACTGCAGCAGATTTGGCGAAATGGGTGACTTCTCTCCCATCATCTTGGGCGCCAAAATCATCTCTATTACAAGTAACAAGCCCTCAGTCTAATTCTCCTTCTGTTGCCTCGTCAGTCGGCCATGTTGAACGCCGCCACACTGACCCCTATGTAATCACAGGAGTTTCTCTTGGTTTGCCAGGAGGTGAACGTGTTTTCGATGAAGATACTTTTGAACGCTTAGTCCGAGGTGAAACATGTCTTACAGAAGTGAGTGATGAATACAAACAACGGTTGCTAGATAAGAACATAGTTCGATTGATCAAAGGTCGAGATGGTTCTGTGAACATGGAGCAAGCAACTGAATTTGGCGACATTCCACAACTTGCAGGCATAAAATCCGCTTTTGACATTTCAGAAGAATTTGGAATTGACCCCAAGGTAGTTCTCGCTTGGGACATTACCACTCAATTAGCAGTTGCAGCAGGCCTTCTTGCGCTACGTGACGCTGCAATTCCTTTGACGCCGGTCGAACAAATCGGCAAAGGTGGATTGCGTTTGATACGAAATTGGGAAGTGCCCCAACATCATCGTGAACGAACAGGAATTGTATTTGCCTCTTGCTTCCCAGGCCTCCAGATGGCTATGAAACATGCAAATAACAATGGCGATGATGGTGAAGGTAGATTTGACCGTCGCTATTTATTCCAAACACTGAACATGGGTCATTCTCAATTCGCACAATATTCAGGAATACGCGGGCCAAATACGACCATCAATCTTGCCTGCGCATCATCAACTGCTGCTTTCGGCGTGGCAGAGGATTGGCTCAACAGTGACCGTGTGGACAGAGTCGTGATTATTTCTGCGGATGATGTCACCGGTGATGATTTGTGGGAATGGATTGGAGGCGGCTTTGCCGCTTCAGGTGCTGCTGCTACGAGCAATGTTATCGAAGAAGCAGCATTGCCTTTCGACCGTCGAAGAAACGGATTGGTACTTGGAATGGGTGCCGCTGCATTCGTCGTTGAACGGCATTCTGAAGCAATAAAACGCGGCGTACAACCATTTGCAGAACTTCTTGGAACGCGTACCGCTAACTCTGCTTTCCATGGAACTCGTCTCAATGTAGAACATGTTGCAGAAACGGTCAATTCTTTCATCAGTTCAATGGAGAATGAATGGGAAATAGACCGACATGAAATCGCTCCAAACACTGTATTCTTTTCGCATGAAACATACACGCCCGCACGTGGTGGTTCAGCACAATCTGAAGTTCGTGCTTTACGTGATACATTTGGAGAAAGTACCGATAATCTGGTTGTCGCTAACACCAAAGGGTTCACTGGCCATCCAATGGGCGTAGGAATTGAAGATGCAAGTATGTTCTATGGAATGAAAACAGGGCGAATTCCTCCAATTGCGAATCACAAAGAAACCGACCCAGAACTTGGAAATCTCAATTTATCGAAAGGTGGCGACTATCCCGATATCAAATATGGATTGCGATTTGCAGCAGGTTTCGGCTCCCAAATGGCCCTATCATTGGTGCGAAAGTGGCCCGTGATCGGTGAAAGAATTGATGGTCAACGTTTCCTTTCATGGAGTCGCAATCTTGCCGATACAGATGATGTGGTTTTACGAATTCTCGATAACAAACTGGTAGCCTATGTAAACGGTGATGACAATCTTCACGGCGGTGTACAGGGCGAGCCTTGGCCAGTCACTGCTGCATGGGAAGGAAAGCCTTCTGTCGCCACACCAGCATCAAAACCGGAACCACAAATACCTGTGATAATTGAAGAGCCAATTGCACAACCAGAAATTATTGTAACTCCTACTCCTGCACCAACTGTTGAATCCGATTATATTGCCACTGTCATCGAAGTAGTTGTCAACCACACTGGCTACCCCGCTGACTTTGTTGAATTAGACCAAGACCTCGAAGGTGAATTAGGCATTGATACAGTCAAGCAAGCCGAGATTATGGCTGATATCCGTGAGAGGTTTTCACTTCCATTGGATGAAGAATTTGTTCTTTCGGATTATCCAACACTCAATCACATGATTGGCTACATTCAGCGAATGACAGGAGGAGTTTCTACACCGGCAACCAGTACAACACCTCTTCCAGTTCTACAACCCGTTACAATTCCTGAACCGTCTACTACAGCGCCAGTCTTGGCCACCGACTCTCATATTCAAGAGCAATTAATTGAAGTGGTTGTTCGCCATACAGGGTATCCTAATGATTTCATTGAATTGGACCAGGACCTCGAAGGTGAATTAGGCATTGATACAGTCAAGCAAGCCGAGATTATGGCCGACGTTCGAGACATATTCCAACTTCCTGTTGATGATGAATTCGTTCTTTCAGACCATCCGACCTTGAATCACTTCACTGCTTACATTATTCGAATGAAAGGTGGGTCTATTGTAGATGCGCTGCCCACTCCAATCGTTGAACAATCAGAACCTGTTGTAGTAGAAGCACCTGTGGCTAAATCTGAACCTCCACGCCAACGTCAAGAGAATTGCCGTCGATGGCAAGTCGAAGTTGAAGAATGTCTTGGTACTGGTTCACTGTTAGCACTAGACGGAACCATTGTTGTGACTGATGATGGATGGGGAATTGCAGAAGCATTTTGTCAACGTGTAGAAGCTCGAGGAATGCGGGCTGTTCGTATTGGCTTTGAGAGTGAGATTCGAGATATGTCGAGCCATGAAGAATCAGGCAGAACCGTTTATCGTGCCGATCCAGCAAATCCAGAGCATCTTGCATTGGTCTGTAAAGAACTCGAACAATTCGATATTGCTGGTTTGGTTCACATGGCGCCATTGAAACTTGCCGGTGCTTCATGGATTGATGACACTAAACCATCGTCACAAATTGCATTAGCAGCACACGGATATTTCTCATTGCTCCAAGGTTTAGATGCTCACTTTGCTACTCGCAAAGATGGACTTGTTGCCTCAGTCACTGCCTTAGACGGGCGTCATGGAAACATCGGAGAGCGTTTCAATTCGGTTCAATGTGCAGCTTCAGGTGTGACGAAATCATATTACTTTGAGCAAACACATTTGCGGATGCGTGCACTTGACCTACATCCGGAAATCATTCTAGATGCAGACCAAGCCGCTGAACATATCGAGTCAGACCTGTTTGAACTCGGTGGTGAAATTGAAATCGGATTAGATCGAGATGGTCGTCGATGGACGCTTGTAGCCTTTGCCGAAGAACTTGAGGGAGAGTTGACACCACTGCAATCGGATGATACATGGATTGTATCAGGCGGTGGTTCTGGAGTAACTGCCGCATCAGTCATAGGTGTTGCATGCAACTCGCTCAATGCAGGTGCACATTTTGCATTGCTTGGGCGCTCCAGCCTTTTAGAAGAAACAGAAACATGGGTGGATTGGTCTAATGCACAGTTGGAAGAACAAAAGAATGCTCTCCGTGAAGAATTAATGGTAGCCAGTGAATCAGGCAAGGTCACGATGGTTGAATGGAACACTGCTTGGCGAAAATATGCACGAAGTCGCGATGTGTATGTCACCATCAAAACGATTGAAGAGACGGGTAACGAGGCTTCCTACCACTCAGTTGATGTCATGAATACAGAAGGATTGGAGGAACTTGGCTCATCTTTAGGCCGCCCGATTACAGGTATTATTCACGGAGCAGGTCTTGAAGATTCAAAATTGGTTGCTGCTAAAGATTACAATGTATTTGACAATGTCATCAGAGTCAAAATAGATGGTTGGCAATCTCTTTTGATGGCAGTTGAAGCATCTGGTGGCGAACTACGTTTCGCATCATGCTTCACCAGTGTTTCTGGCCGATTTGGTAACAATGGTCAGACTGATTATTCAGCAGCCAATAGCGTACTTGACGCGGAGATGGCGCGTCTGACTGCAAGCGGCAAATGCCGAGCAGTAGCTATTGCATGGACCGGTTGGAGAGATGTGGGAATGGCGACTCGTGGGTCATTCCAAGCGGTGTTTGATGCTGCAGGAATTGACACAATATCTGTTGAAAAGGGTGTTGAATTATTTGTTGGAGAGGCACTTCAAGGTGGAAAACGCCGTGTGCTTGGCTGTGGAAATCTCGGGACGATGGATGCCTTCAATGCATTCCGCGACTCCCCACTCCGCCTTCCAGCAGAAATGGCGAGCATCATAGCAGACCCCTATCGCTTCCCCTTTATTGACAAGGTTCTGTTTGTCGATGAACGCCAATCGATGACTACACAGACAACCCTTTCAGTTGCTGAGCACCCATTCCTCTCGGACCATGCCATCGAAGGAGTACCATATCACCCTGGTGTCATGGCTTTGGAGATGTTTGCTGAAAATGCCCTTCTGCTGCGTCCGTCCGCTTGCCTTGCTGGATTTGAGAACGTATCATTTGGCCTTCCTGTCAAGTTACTGAAGGGTGAAGTGACGCTACGTGTTCAAACCGAATTGATTCGTGGAGATGGAGAGATGAGTTGGATTGAATGTCGGTTGGTCTCAGATTTATCTAATTCAAAAGGTGAAATCTTTGGCGAAAGAGAGCATCACAAAGCCGTTGTCCGTGTCGTTGAACGAAGGGATGACCTTGGGCCATTTTTGCAAGCAGAAGTTTCAGCATTGCCTCAAATTGGGACTCCTGCATCGGGTGAATTGGCTGAACTGCCATCTTTCATCTATCGTCGATATTTCCATGGCCCTCGATTCCAATCACATGGAGGAGTACTACGTGGAATTGGAGATGCAGAAACACCGGGTGCAGATGGGATCGCCCTCATGCGACATCAACTTCCAATGTTTGACCAATTCGCATTAGAATCTAAAGGTGAGGCAGTTCTTCTAGAAGCACTCCCAATGCTCATTGAAGCAGGATTCCAAAATGCAGGGTTGGTTGCGATGGAATCAGAAGGCTTTTCATCACTTCCAGTAGGTATCGAATGGACTTCGATGTTACGAGTTCCAGAGCGAAATGAAGTTCTTCGAATGCGAAGTTTACGTACCGCAGTAGAAGATGCTGGGATTACGGTTCACGACGTGGTCATCGTAGGAGATGATGACGCCCCAGTAATCGCACTCAAAGGACTTCGTCTGAAGAGTATGGCTCCGGTGCCTGAAGAACAATCGTTTTCGCTTGAGCGCTGAGGTGATATAGTGAATATCGAGGAACTCATTCCTCCTGAGTCTCTACCGGTCCGTAGCCTTTGTCTACGATGTCCAGTTGAATCAATAGAATTAGAAAAAGTCATGTTAGCTTCAGTCGATGAAGTTGCAACATTTGTAGTCGAAAAACGGAGGGACGAACATTTGTCTGGTCGTTGGCTTTTGGGTCAAGCACTTGTGCAATGGGGGCTTGACGCAACTCAAATAGAAGTTCGGCGAACCGATTTACGAGCACCTGTTTTGGCTTATCTACCTGGGATTTGGGTTAACACACCTTTGCCATCCATCAGTATTGGGCATTCAGGGGGTTGGGCTTATGTTGCACTCATTGAATCTGGATGGTCCATTGGTATTGATGCAGAACCAGCAGAACGCGGAATAGCAACGAATGCCTTCGATATGATGGCCAGTGGCTCTGAGTTAACTTGGTTAATCGAACACCCTGAACGTGCAATTGAACTGTGGACTTCTAAGGAGGCAGTGCAAAAAGCAGTGCAAAAGGGCATGCACCTCAACCCTCGTAAAATTGAAATTCCTATTGGAGCCGGAATATCTATTATTTCAATTGAAAATTCAAAAATTCAATTGCAGAATTGGCTATTTGGCGGGTCAAGAATCGCTCTTGCGTGGCATAATCAATCCATCCAATTACGAACCTCCGAAGATGACCTATTAGATGCAACCAGAAAGGCAATGCAAGAACAGGAATGGGGTGTTGGTTGCAATACTAAACCTGACCAAGACCACAAAAGGGAAGCAGCACATTGACGCTACCTGCGTAGAGCCTGTCTATTCATCTAAGGCGACTTTGCCGGTTCATCCAGAAATTCTCGCTACCAAGTTGATGAATCATCAACATTTAACTATTAACATTACGAATCTCTGGAGTTTGGTCGGCGATAAGGAATTCAAGCATCGCTGCCCACATGACAAATTCGATTGACTTTTTCAATTCATCTTGCCCACCAACGACCGAGACCATATTATCCAATGTATCGCTTGGTGAATGGTATGCATCGTAATCATCATCATAAGCTCCGAGATGGAAGATTGTCTGTGCACCAAGGTTTCGGAATGTCACATGATCTGAACGGCCAAAGGTATCTTCATGGACATCCAAAACTAGGTTCTCATGTTCATCCCAGTGCATATCACACCCTGCACCATAGGTGCCATCGATGGTTAAATTCATCGGGGCTTTTAGCACATTTCGGTGAACATGGTCCATCACGGATGTAATCTCGACGTCGTCAACCTCGGGGTCATTGTCTGGTCCCGACCAGGCGTGGTATGGAAACGGTTCACCACTTTCTTTCATGGCAGGCCACGAGATACCCATCATGTCCATATTGATGTAAAATCTTAATTCTTTATCATGCGGTAGACAATAATCACACTCGTTGTTGGCAAAAGCGTTTGAACCACGCAGCCCTTCTTCTTCCGAAGACCAAAGGGCGAGGAAGGTATCGCATTCAAACTCGATATCGACAAAGGCTCGTGCAAACAACATCATGGAGACCGTGCCAGCGTTGTTGTCGTAGGCTCCTTCGTATGTGCCTCCGCCAGGTGGTCCACCAGGAGGCGCAATGTCCATGTGAGCACCCATGCCTTGGACACAGTCGTTGTTTCGGCCTTCCTTCCAAGCGATGATGTTGAGTGATTCTGGTTCTGTGGGATTCAAATGGTCGGTGACGCGCATGATGTTTGCCTCATATCCCAATCCTTCAAAATGGCCGTGAAAATAACTCGCTGCTCGTTCAAATGCTGGATTTGGTGAGCCCATCCAACGGTTCACATAACCGCCGCATTGACTTGAATCTGCGCATACGGACAGGATGAAATCCATTTTATTGAACCAATCTTCCCCATTGACGATAGGTGTGCCGTTTTCGACTTCGAGGTCGAGAGATGAACCGGTTCCATCGGAGTAGACAAGAGTGAATGTGGTTGATGTGACGTAGGGGGTTGTAAGGATTTTACCGTTGAGTAATTCTCCTTCTTGTACTTGAACAACGCCAAGGGGGACAACGCTATCGTTGACGAATAGTAAGACATCTTCAGGCACCACCAATCGAGTTCCTTCACCTTCAAGGGTGAAGGTGTGCCACTCTCCACTACGCAGTGGAATCTCACCTGCTGGTGAAAAATCGATATACAGAACTTCGCTTGCATCCTGTGGTTCGGAACTGTTTTCACCAAAGCAACCCGAAAGCGGGGCAAAGAGCATCAGTATGATGAGTGCAAAGGCATGGATTGAGCGCGACATGAAAACCCTCGTTCGGATGCCACCGCTTGCTCTTCTTAGGGCTTCGCCTTCGATGGACTCATTGAACGGCATGCTGGACATTATTTCGTGAACTTCATATAGGGTAACAATCTCGGCAGTATGTAACCGATGGTTAAGTAGTGAGGGGTGGTGAAGATGGCTGGCAATGATGATTTTGAAGAAAAATTGATTGAACAGATTACTGAATTATTCCGAAACATGGGCATGGACCTTGATAAAAAGCAGATTCGAGCCTTGATGGAGCAATTCCGTTCGCAATTTGAAAATCTCGGCTTAGACGCCGAGAAAATTGCCAAAGGCGATGTAAATTTCAATTTCGATTTATCACAACTCGCCAAAATGTTCGAAAAGGGCAAATCTATGGAAGATATTTTACAAAACCTCGGTGTTGATATTCAAGTTGATGCCAATCCAATAGAAGTAGACATGCCAGAGATTGCTGAGGAAAAGAATGAAGTCTACAAATTGCCATCGGACGATGTCTACCTTGACGGCTGGAATATGTCGGTGACCATTGATTTCGCGCTCAAAGGTGATTTCAAAGAAACCGAAGTCGAACTTGCCCTCATTCGTGAAGGACATCAATTAGAAATCTTGAAGCATACGCAAACTTCTCCATTAGCTCGAGTGGTTTTACCTCACCCCTGCGATGATGTCGTTGATTGGTCCCTTAACAACGGCATTCTCGATGTCACTCTCAAACTCACACCCCAAGGCTCCGCTGTGCCGAATTTCGATAATGGCGACGATGACGAAGGTGATGATACCGATGAAGCACCGGAAACTCCTGATGTGCATATCGATCTTGGTGATGGACAAGACGATGATGACGATGGCGGAATCCCAATCTTTTGAAATTAGGAAGTGAAAATATGAGTAAAGTAATAGGAATAGATCTTGGAACGACGAACAGTTGTGTAGCGACCATTGAGAACGGTGAACCCGTTGTCATTGCGAATGCAGAAGGAGCCAGAACAACACCTTCGGTTGTTGCTTTTGCTAAAGATGGCAGTGAACGCATGATAGGTGTCACTGCAAAACGACAAGCGGTGACAAACATCGACCGCACTTTGCTTTCAGTAAAACGGCATATGGGTTCAGACTGGAACACAACCATCGATGATGTTGATTATACACCTCAAGAAATTTCAGCATTTATTCTTCAAAAGTTGAAGGCTGATGCTGAAGCCTATCTTGGCCATGAAGTCAAGCAAGCAGTCATCACCTGTCCTGCTTATTTCACAGATGCTCAAAGAACCGCAACTAAAGATGCTGGACGTATCGCGGGTCTTGAAGTTCTACGAATCATCAATGAACCAACCGCAGCAGCTCTTGCATACGGTGTCGATAAAGGTGAAGATCAAACAATTCTAGTCTACGATTTGGGCGGTGGAACCTTTGACGTCTCTGTTTTGGAAATCTATCAAGTCGACGGCCAACCTCAAATTGAAGTGAAAGCAACTGCTGGAAATAACAAACTCGGTGGCGATGATTTCGATGACCAAGTTATCGATTGGATGGTTGCTGAATTCAAGCGTGACACAGGAATAGATTTGTCGAAAGATGTTCAGGCAATGTCCAGGCTTAAGGAAGCAGCTGAAAAAGCGAAGATTGAACTTTCTGGAACTCAACAAACCCAAATCAATCTCCCATTTATTACCATGCGTGACGGTCAACCGGAACACATGGACATGACGCTCAGTCGTGCGAAATTCGAAGACCTAATTTCAAAGTTGATTGAAAAAACAATGGGGCCTACTCGACAGGCTATGAAAGACGCAGGAGTCAAGAAAGGCGATGTTGACAAGGTCATCCTTGTAGGTGGTTCAACACGGGTCCCTGCAGTTCAAGATGCTGTGGAAAAGGAAGCAGGAAAGGCACCTTACAAGGGAATCAACCCTGATGAGGCTGTGGCTATGGGGGCTGCCCTACAAGCAGGAATTATTTCAGGTGATGAAGGAGTTTCTGATATTTTGCTTCTCGATGTAACACCTCTCACTCTCGGTATCGAAACTCTCGGTGGAGTTATGACTACCATGATTGAACGAAACACAACGATACCAGCACGACGTTCTGAAATATATTCAACGGCAAGCGATAACCAACCTGCTGTGACCATTCACGTTCTTCAGGGTGAGAGAAATTTTGCTAAGGACAATGTCACACTTGGCGAATTTACCTTGATGGGAATTCCTGCGGCACCCCGTGGCACTCCGCAAATTGAGGTTACTTTCGATATTGATGCGAATGGAATTGTCAATGTAAGTGCGAAAGATATGGGTACTGGCAAAGAGCAATCCGTCAAAATCGAATCACAAACTTCACTTTCTGAAGATGAAATACAAGCAAAAATCAGTGAGGCTGAGAAGTTTGCAGAAGAAGATCAATTGCGTAAATCCAAAGTTGAACTTCGTAATATGGCCGACCAAGTTGTCTACCAGACACGTCGAACCCTCGATGAATCAGCAGACAAACTCGATGATGCAGATGTTGACCCAGTGAAGGAACACCTGGACGCATTGGAAAAGATGGTTCAAGACGAGGATGGTAAACCCCTTGAAATTGATTCAATCGATGACGCAGCAATTCAAGCCAAAGTCAAGGAAGTCGAAGAAGCGATGCATGCTGTTTCAGCAAAACTTTACGAAGCAGCTGCTGCGGAAATGGCTGAACAAGACGGCTCTTCCGAAGATGGCGATATCGATGTCGGTGGCGATGAAGTGGTTGATGCAGACTTTGAAGTCGTCGAAGACGATGAAGATTGAGTCAACTCCGGTCATAGTTGACCTTATGGCGAAGAGTTTGGTGGCTGTGCTATGAGCGATGCGCCTATTCTCAGGGATACCGAGCGTACCACGGGTCGTAGCGCTCTTCAGAATAACATTCAGGCCGCAATGGCTCTTGCAGGTGCTGTACGCTCCACCTTAGGCCCACGAGGCCTTGACAAATTGTTAATCGATGATGATGGACGAACACTTGTTACCAACGACGGCGTAACTGTACTTCAATCTGCTAAAGTAGAACACCCTGTTGCTCGAATGATGATTAATGCTTCTTCAGTTCAGGATAAGATTGCTCGAGATGGAACCACTTCGACGGTTTTGATGTCGGCAGAAATGCTGCAAAACGCCTGGCATTTGGTCACACAGGACGTCCATCCAGCAATTATTGCACGGGGTTTTCGCATGGCTGAAACATATGCACATGAAATACTTCTAGAGTTGACACTCGACTCTGAACACAAGCACCGCTTACTTGCAGCACAAACTTCACTGGCTGGAAAAGGCCATTATTCGATGCAAAAATTGCTCGCACAACTCGCAGTAGAGGCTGCTGAGGCGATTCAAGTTGAAATGCCAAATGGTATTGTTGCTGACCCAACCCGAGTGAAAATCTTACCTCAATCAGGAGGGAGTATTGACGATACACGTTTAGTTACAGGATTGGTATTAGCCAAAAACCGAATTCATGAGGATATGCCACGTATCGCAGGAGCAGGAAAAGTTCTACTGGTTGATGGTGGAATTGAACGTCGTTCAATGAAGAGCGACATGAGCATCAATGTGACTTCTCCCGGAGTTCTCGAGAGTTTCCGAGCCAAAGAAGTCGAATTACTTGAACAGCAAATTGAGCATCTCAAAAACCTCGGAATCGGCTTACTTGTTTGCAAAGAAGGTATTGATGAAGAAGCAAAAATCTTGCTCGCCAATGAAGGAATTCAAGCATTCCGCCGAGTTGCTCGTTCTGATTTAGACCTGTTAGCCCGTGGATGTGGTGCAACACTTGTCTCTAATGTGAAACGTGCCACTACGGATGATTTAGGCGCTTTTATTTCGAGTAAGAATGAGACCTGGGGTAGCGTAGCACACTGGATTGTCGAAACCGAGGAGGGTGGCGCAACACTGATTGCATGCGGAAGCACAGAAACTGTTCTAGGTGAAGTCGAGCGAAGTTTCGCCGATGCCCTTGGAGTGGCGTGTCAGATGCTTGAAGACAAGCGGTTGTTAGCAGGAGGCGGTGCGACTCATGTTGCTATTGCGCGCCGTTTGAGGCGTTTTGCTGAGTCGATTCCTGGGCGAGAACAACTTGGTGCCGAAGCCTTTGCCGATGCACTTGAAGTAATTCCTAGAGTTTTAGCTGAAAATGCGGGATTAGATCCAATTGATACATTGTTGCAATTGGTTGCAGCACAAGTAAACGGTGGAAAAGATTCACATTATTTGGGATTAGACCTGTTAAATCGCAAACCAGCAAACATGGTAGAGAGTGGAATTCTTGAACCGTATTTAATTGCTCGACAATCCATTTCAGGGGCGACAGAAGCAGCGATTTCTATTCTTCGAATAGATGATGTTTTGTGGGCAAAACAAGACCCTACAATGGCGGAAGTCCCAGAAATGGAATAAGTCCTATAAACGCTCATCCACTCCTGAGATAAAGGTAGTCGTTTCAAATAGGGGGCGTATAGAACAGCACTCGATGGGAACAAATAGTCAGGCCTGTGTGGGCATCGATGATATTGCGATTCATTTTCCACGTTTGTATATGGACATGAAGGATTTCGCGGAATTGCGAGGTGCTGATTTTGGAAAATTAAGCAAGGGACTAGGTCTTGAAGCCATGGCAATTCCCGATGTCCATGAAGATACTGCGACGATGGGAGCAATGGCAGTTATGCAAATTATTGATAGAAATGGTCTTGATCCAAATTCGATAGGACGAATGTATCTTGGAACAGAATCTGCTCTAGATGGAGCCAAACCTACAGCCACATACATTGTCGATATGCTTACACAACGGTATCAAGAACGCTTTGGCGCTAATTGTTTCCGTAATTGTGATGTCGTGGACATGACTTTTGCCTGTATCGGTGCAGTTGATGCATTACATACTACTCTCGATTGGGTTGCTCGCTCGACAGAACACGATGAGCGAACCGGAATCGTCATTTTTTCAGACAATGCAAAATACGCTTTGGAATCTTCAGGAGAATATACTCAAGGTGCGGGTGGTGGTGCATTATTGGTTCGTCGAAACCCTCGCCTTCTTGAGATTCCAGATTGTATTGGTGTATCGACCACACCAGTGCATGATTTTTTCAAACCACGTCGGGAAGTGAGTATTCGCTCAGTCATAAGCAATGTTTTGCAACTTGCCCAAGAAACAGGCCAAACCATGAAAAAGGGACTTATTGAGCGTATGATTCGACATTTGCCTGAATCAACGGTACGCAAACTCGGCATCTTTGCACACGGTGAAGAGAAAGTCAGTGTTCATCGAGATGACCCAATCTTCGATGGTCAATTTTCTAATCGCTGTTATCAAGATGCAGTTCGACAAGCCTTCCATAATTTTGCTAAAAAAGCCGAAGCTCAAGGGAGATATAATTACGAAAACGACGAACGTCTCACCGAACAATGGTCCCGCATCATTATGCATTTGCCTTATGCTTTCCAAGCAAAGAGGATGTTTCCTGATATATTCAGACACGACCGGCAAGACACCGAATATTGGAAGTCAATATCCGAACAACTTGGCCCCATGCCTGCAGAACATAATTCTGATGACCCCGTAATCATAGGAATATGGGAAAAGGCGATGGATGGTTATCGTCGAGCTATTTCAAAGACACCTGAATATCTTGAATTCCATGCTAGCAGAATTGAAAAAGGGCAACGAGCAAGCAGTTTGATTGGAAACCAATATACTGGTTCGATATTCCTTGCTTTAATGTCTACATTTGAATCGGATTTAGAAGAAAACAACAATCTTGACAATTCTCTGTTCGGTTTATGCGGTTATGGCTCTGGAGCAAAAGCCAAAGTGTTCGAAGGAAAAGTGAGTCCTCGTTGGCGAGAAGTCGTTTCTCGTTGGCATTTGTTTGAACGCCTCGCTGGGCGAGTTGCAATCGACCACATCACATATGAAAATCTCCACAAAGGTTTGCAAGACAACAGTGTTGTTACGCCTCAAGGTGAATTTGCACTTGTTGAAATTGGTGACAAAGGCGTAGACGAAGGAGCTCGTCGTTACAAATGGATTAGTTCTTAATTAAAATCTAATACCACTTTTCCGCAATTGCCAACTATTGCTAAATCAATAGCTTGTTCAAAATCATCGATAGACATTCGATGGGTAAGAATAGTATCGACATCGATGAGTTCCTGTTTTAGTAAATCGTGCATTGTATCCCAAGTTGACCACATCTTTCGACCATTGATTCCTTTGATGTGGAGATAACGGAACACAACTTCATTCATTGGAACTTCAGGCATTGAGTTTCCATAGACTGAAAGGATGTTGACATAACCACCCATTCGGGTACTGTGGACGGTATTGGCCAGTGCTTGAGGAGAGCCAGAAAATTCACATGAATTGTCAACACCACGACCATCTGTAGCCGCTAAAATTTCTGCTACGATATCATTCTCCTTTCCAATAACAAGGTCGGCACCTAGAGATTTTGCCAAATTCATTCGATATGTATTTTCCCAATCCACTGCAATAATTTTTGCTGCACCCATTGCTTTGGCAGCATTAACGGCCAATAATCCAATTGGGCCAAGGCCGTGAATCGCAACCGTTGCACCTTTGACAGGGCCCCCGGTCAATGTATGAATTGCATTCCCAAGTGGGTCTTGGATAGAAGCATATCCTGGATCAAGGCCTTCTGGAATTTGACGAGCATTGACGGCAGGAATGACGAAATATGGTCCAAAGGCACCGTTGCTATGAACTCCAAAAATTGAACCATTTTCACAAATATGGGCATTCCCTTCATTGCATCGAGGACAATCCCAGCATGCCAAATGGCATTCAATAGCCACTAAATCTCCGAGTGAATGTGAATTCACTCCATCTCCCAATCCAACGATTTCGCCACAGGTCTCATGGCCAGTTATAGTGCCAAGTGGCACATTTTCTCGGCTCCATTGGTCCCATTTCCAGATATGAATGTCAGTGCCGCATATAGAGGTGGAGTGAGTTTTGACCAACACCTCGCCTGCGGCAGGTATTGGGACCGGGTGTTCGATACGAGTAAAACCTCCAGTCGAATCAATTGTTTTGGTCCATGCGAACATGGTTGTAGGTACTTCGTTCATGCTCCCCTCCCTTTCAATTCAGCGCACCCACTCTTTGATTCTTCGCTAAATTCGTCATGATTGGAATTTGTTGGTTTTAGAGGTATGTTGATATGGGAGGCGCGACGGCCTAAAAGCCCGTTGATGTGCATGAAGTACGTTGTGGTTAGCGGGGGAGTCCTTTCTGGATTAGGGAAGGGTGTTACTGCAAGCAGCATCGGCGTCTTGCTCAAAAGCGCAGGGCTGCGAGTCACTTCTTTGAAAATAGATCCATATTTGAACAGCGATGCTGGGACAATGTCTCCGTTTGAACACGGCGAAGTTTTCGTTTTAGATGACGGCGGCGAAGTCGACCTCGACCTCGGGAATTATGAAAGATTCCTCGATATTAACCTCGGTCGCGACAATAATGTAACCACTGGGAAAATATATTCACAAGTAATTGAGGCCGAACGTCGTGGTGACTATCTTGGAAAAACAGTTCAGGTTATTCCACATATCACCGGGGCGGTTCAAGATTGGCTGGAAGAGGTCGCTCACCAGCCTGCAGATGGAAGCGAAGATGCTCCTGATGCTTGTATCATCGAATTAGGAGGGACTGTCGGTGATATCGAATCAGCACCCTATATTGAGGCCCTTCGGCAATTCCAATTCCGTGTTGGTCGAGAGAATGTGACCTTTGTCCACGTGTCTTTGGTTCCAGTCATGGGTCCTGTTGGTGAACAGAAAACCAAACCAACTCAGCACACGGTTAAGGAATTGCGGGGTTTGGGAATTACTCCCGATATCCTTGTCTGTCGTTCATCAGCACCTTTGGCAGATGAAACTCGTGAGAAATTGGCTGCATTCTGCCATGTTTCTCCAGAAGCAGTAATGTCAACACACGATGTACCTAACATTTACCATGTTCCATTAATGCTACATGAACAGGGATTGTGCGACATCCTGAAACTAGATTGCAATGCAACAGATTTACTTGAACGGTGGCGTGTTATGGCGCATCATCTCGATACATTGACTGAAGAAGTTCACATTGCCATGGTTGGAAAATATACCAACCTCTCGGATGCTTATCTTTCAGTAATCAAGAGTTTACAACATGCAGCAATGGCAGTCGATCGGAAATTGGTAATAGATTGGATTGAAGCAAGTCATCTAGAATCTGATTGGAGCGATTCAACTGAACATCAACAAGCATGGGAATCGCTCAAGCAAGCGACTGGAGTATTAGTTCCAGGCGGCTTTGGTGACCGAGGTATTGAGGGCAAAATATTGGCGGCAGAGTATGCTCGAACAACTTCGACTCCCTATCTCGGAATATGTCTTGGATTACAAGTAGCAACAATCGAGTTCTGTCGAAACGTACTCGGATTCAAAGATTCAAATTCAACAGAGTTCGATGAAAACTGTAAAAATCCAGCAGTCATATTCATGCCAGAAATTTCCAAAACCCATCTTGGTGGAACTATGCGATTAGGTAGTCGGCCGACCATATGGCAAGTTGAAGATTGCACAATCCGCCGACTTTATGGTGAGGGTGATTCAGTTGATGAGCGCCACCGTCATCGATACGAAGTAAACCCCGACATGATTGAAGCAATCGAAGCTGCGGGTCTCAAGTTTGTTGGAAAAGATGAAACCGGGCAACGATGCGAAATCTTTGAACTTGAAAATCATCCATATTACATCGGTGTCCAATACCATCCAGAGTTCAAGAGTCGACCAGGTCGGCCAAGCCCACCGTTCCTCGGCTTGCTCAAGGCGGCAACAGGTCAACTGTGATTACGCCTGTTCAATTCGAATTAGTCGTGTGGTTCTAAACCCTTGTAAGATTTTGATAAATCGTTTGGTTTGGAACACTTGGTCGAGTTTTGAATCACCGGTATCGATTCGAACTGCATTGAGACCAATCAATTTTGCTGGAGTAGCCACGCCGAGAATGTTGTCAATACCAATCATTCGTAAGACCTCAGGTGAAAGTTGAAGGTTACCTCTTCCGATGAGGAAACCTTGTCCGCCCATTGGTGAAAGCAGTAACAGTCGTGGTCGTGGTTCTCCGTTTTCGTAGATGTGCTGGTCGATAATTTTGAGAAGTTGTTGTTCATTCAAATCACTGTAGAGTTGCCGGCTACCATTTTCAACAGGTCCAAGAATATCGATGCCCAGTAATGTCATTTCCTCACCACAAAACTCACCTATTCGCCGCAATGTTCCTCCGCTGCCCCAAACAATTAGCAAATCTTCATCTGAAGTGAGAAGAGATTTTACATGCTGTGCTAATCCTTCGATTGTATCAGATTCACTTGTTCGCTCGACCTGTTCTTTTGCACCTTGCATGTATCGAGGGCTGGAGGGTGTCCAAGCCTCACCATACATTCGGACTTTCCATACACCTTCTTGATATATTTCTTCATCCAAGTCCATCACCTCGGTAATCGCACAACGTAAGTCTCCAAGAAGAAATGCTAAGGTGACTTCAGCAGCCGCTTTCGGTGTTGTCGCAAAACACCCTGAATGCATTTTGACTCCACCTGGGACGCCGATAAGAGGAATTTCTTGTGCTTCTTTACTGATACTTTCCAAGGCATTGGCGATGTCCCGTGTTGTTCCATCGCCACCAGCGTATAGAATCGCTTCAGCACCTGCTTCAACGAGTGAATGAACCAATGAGGTAGTGTCAACAACAGAGGTTTCTTCTGGCGTTATTCCGATGCTCTCAAAGCTCATTTTTGTGTCATTCTTTGGAAACCAAGTTGAACCCATTCGCCCATTCCATCCGATACAAGTGAGTTCAACTGCTGAACGATTCAATGAACCATTGAGTAGAGTTTTCAAATCTTCAAGGGCTTGTAGCATTCGTGGGCCTGCTCTGTCTTCTGCACCAGCAGCACGTGCTTCAGCAGCACGTCCATCACTTCCTTTGAACCCTAAACGCCCACCCAATCCGGCGTCTGGATTGACCACGATGCCGATGCGCATAGACATGCGAAGCGTTCCCCCTTCAAGAAGACCTACACATAACATCGTAATGCTTGTAGTAAGAATCGTACAATTGGGGCGAGTATTGATGTGCTCTACCCTCTTTGGCTAAGACATGAGTCGAAGGAAGCCTGCCGCCCCCACTCTTGCAGATGCATTGGCCAAAGGGTTTGAGAATCTTAAGTCAGATGATTCAAACCCACCTTCGGTTGAGGAACTTTCTGAGGAACCGGAACAACAAGAGCCTGTTGTTGAATCTGAACCACTTTCAAAGCCGCAATATGGCCGACCTGCACAACATGTAGGTCAACAAAGTAGTTTTGTTGTAAATGCTAAAAAGTCAGAGGGAGAATCTTCTGATGAGGATGAAGTCACTGAAAAAGTCGTCTCAAAGCATATTGAAATCCTTGACAAACCAAGCACTTCTATCGGGGATGATTTTGATGTTGAATGGTAAGCGTTGAAACAGGTTCTTTGAGTAAATACTCCAGCAGGGGCTGAAGTGTTCTTGGTGACTGCTCAATATTTTCAATTGTATGGGCATTTCCTAGTATATCCGAGTGATGGTTTGATGAAGGGAGAACAACCCCGTAGGGGTTGAAGGAGAGAGCAATATGGCACTCATCAACGTCACCCTACCTGATGGAACAGTGAACGAATATGCTGCAGGAGTCACCTGTGCAGAAGTCATTACCGACGCATTGGGCCGAAAACACGGCTGTTTAGCCGCTCGTCTTGACGGTGTTGAATGCGATTTGTCGAGAGTGCTTGATGGAGATTGTTCTATCGAAGGCATCCTTACTGATTCTGATGATGGCATACACATCCTACGCCACAGTGCCTCTCATTTGTTGGCTCAAGCTGTGATGGCACTTTATCCAGATGCAAAACCAACGATTGGTCCAGCGATTGACCGAGGTTTTTACTATGACTTTGCAATGGAACAAATTGTTGAATCAGACCTAAAAGCGATTCAAAAGAAAATGCAAGAATTAGCTCGTAAGAACTTCACAGTCCAGCGAGTCGAGTTAACTGATGAGGAGTTGCAAGACCATTTCGCTGATAACCCTTACAAACTTGAAATCATCAATGAAAAAATAGAAGATGGTGGTGGCTCAACAATTTACAAACAAGATGATTGGTATGATTTGTGCCTCGGGCCCCATGTTCCAAACACATCACGTTTGATGAATGTCAAATTGACGAGTATTTCTTCAGCGTATTGGAGAGGAGACCAAGACCGTGAACAATTGGTTCGTATATACGGCATTGTCGAGGCAAATAAAGAGGCACTCAGAGCAACACTTGATCGGCTTGAACAAGCAAAGAAAAGAGACCACCGCAAACTTGGAAAAGATTTGCAATTATTCCATATCGATGAAGAGGTAGGCCAGGGATTGATTCTCTGGACGCCGCGAGGTTCAATCATTCGGCAAGAATTACAAGATTTCATTTCTTTCCATCTACGCCGACAGGGCTATTCACAAGTATTCACTCCACATGTTGGCAAACTCGACCTTTACCGTACTTCTGGCCATTTCCCCTATTACCAAGATTCACAATATCCACCACTCGTTGAACGAGATTTAATGAATAAATTGGCCGATGAAGGCTGCACGTGTGGAGAACTTTCGAACTTGATGAAAAGCGGAGACATCGATGGTTACATGCTCAAACCGATGAATTGTCCACATCACGTCAAAATCTATGCGTCACAAATGCGTTCTTACAGGGACCTTCCTCTTCGTTTGGCTGAATTTGGCACGGTATATCGTTGGGAACAATCTGGTGAAATCTCGGGTATGACTCGTGTACGGGGTTTTACCCAAGATGATGCTCATTTGTTTGTAACCGAAGACCAAATTGCAGAAGAAGTTCTTGGATGCATCGAATTAGTTCAAATTATTTTTGACAAACTTGGAATGAATGATTATCGAGTTCGGGTCGGTTTGAGAGATAAGGATTCTGACAAATATGTTGGGGAGCCTGAGCGTTGGGATAAAGCAGAAGATGCTTGCCGTGCGGCAGCAGAATCTCTCGGCGTGAATTGGTCTGAAGAGCCTGGGGAAGCCGCTTTTTACGGTCCTAAAATTGATTTCGTCGTCAAAGATGTGATTGGACGTGAATGGCAACTTGGCACGGTTCAAGTGGATTATAACTTGCCAGAACGCTTTGGTTTGGAATACAAGGGTAGTGATGGCGAAATCCATCGCCCAGTAATGATTCATCGGGCACCGTTTGGTTCAATGGAACGGTTCTGCGGAGTTCTGATTGAACATTTCGCTGGAAAATTCCCTACTTGGTTGACTCCAACGCACTGTCACATCATTACTATTTCAGAAAAACACACTGCATATGCTGATGAAGTCGCAGAATTACTCCGGGCAAATGAAATCCGAGTCGAAGTTGATAATGGCGACGATACTATCGGGAAGAAAATTAGAACTCATCGGAAGATGCAACCAGCGTACATGGTCATTCTTGGTGATGGAGAAATTGAAAGTCGCACTGTTAGTTTACGTGCCCGAAATGGCGACCAAGTTAGTGGCATTTCACTTGAAATATTTGTAGCAGATTTGAAATCTGAAATTAATGAAAAGGTTGCACAGCCGTCTTTAGCGATTTCACCGAATGAAGAGTGAGGGGATTTCATGACAGCACCACCAATTGTCAATGGGCTCACTCCCGCTGCTTTAGTGCCGTATATTCTAGCAGCTGTAACCGCTTGGATTTTCTGGTCACGTGTGGTTCCCCGACAATTACGGGGGCTACAAGTTGCTTTTGAAACCGGAAACAAACGATATGAAGTTCACCAAGTAACATCGTCGACCCAGGATGCACGAGATTTGCTTACTTCTCGTGGTATGTATTCAGGTGTGGCAACGTATATTTTTGCCTTGGTTGGAGCGTTATTGCTGTTTTTCGAATTTATCATGATACGATTGGATTTGTCAGAAGGTTATCATGCACCTTCGTTGAGTATTGCCTTGGTATTCATCGCCTTACCTGCGTTGATATCCTCGGGAACTTCTCTCGGTGCTCAAATCATCAAACCGATTGGCCAAGACCGCGCCTCTTTGCAAGAATCCGGAATTTGGCGAAGTTATACGTATGTGATGCTAATGATTCTCTGGATAGGCTTGGTATCAGCACTTTATCTTCTTTTAGATGTCGCAGGTGTCGATTCTTCACGTCGTTTTAGTATTGCAGCATTTGCAATGTTCGCGCCTTCGATTCTTGCATATGGCCGAATTCTAGGTTCCTCGTGGCAAGCATTACACCAGTCCTCTCGGAAAATTGCTGGTGGTGAACCCTCTCCATTCCACAATCACGTTCCAAGTGCAAAACAACAAGCAATAGCACAAATTGTTAATTTCAACTTACTTGCCATGCCTTATGTGGCTTTGAATACACTTATTTCGCTGTTTGTACTGCTTTATGACCCAAACATGCTTGTTCACACAGACCGAGTCCTTGAATTGCCAGAATATAGGGTTCAAACGACCTTTATGGAGGAAGGCGGTTTACTCGGATTTGGACTTATTGAACTGTTTTCGTTTATTCCACAGGATGGGATTCGAGTTCCAATAGTTTCGTTCGTCCTGTTGTTTTTGTTAATGAACGTCGCTCTTATCGGCTTCCTTTTTGTCTATGAAGTCGCTCGTATTCTATTCCTCGATGTTCAAGATGTCTCTGGCAAAGGGGGCATAAAATTGGCTGACAGTCGTTTGTTAAGAGCAGAACCAAGTCAGCAGGCAAAGGTTCTCAATTTTTGTTTTACAGGATTTGCAGGGCAATCAATGCTCTTGCTTGCATTGGCCATGATTACATTTTGGGATTCAAGTTTCCTCCCACAAGGTGCTGCTTGTGGAAAATGGGAAAATACAGTTTGTTCTGTAATGGAAAAAGATGCACTTGAAGAATTAACCTGGATGCTTGCATCCGGTGGTCAAATTGCATTCCTAACAATTTGGATAAGATCTCGCCGTATCGGTTTGAAATTGGAAGATATTACCTTTGATGCAGCAGTTGGTGAAAATCGAGCGCGCCTCTATGAAATGCAAGATATCATTTATCTCAAACAAAAACCCTTCACGGATTTGATTGCCAATGATCAATGGCCCAAAGCACTCGATAGATTGGATAAGATTTACGAAGGGCATGGCGAGCAATTAGAAGGTCTAACTTTAGCCCGTAAAACCGATGCTATGATGGAATTATATGCAGGATTGGGGCGTTGGAATGAAGCAGAACAAGAAGCGGTATCTCTGCTTGCTTTACGGGGTGGACGAGAGGCTGAAGTTGCTCGTTTAGTGCTCACAGCAGCCAGTTTATCACAACGTGATTACGCAGAAGCAAAGCCGCGTTTGGATTTATTAAATTCTGATGATATTGAAGCAGCACGTCTGCAATGGGCAGCCTCTTTGTTCAATCCTAAACATCGAATATTGAAACCAGAATTCAAAGCACTACTATCCATCGATTCAGTTATGAAACGTAATATCGAACTCGTTCAACGTTTCAAAGACGGCATTGCTCAAAGTAAATACAAGTATCTCAATACCCCTCCCGGTCGGATTTTCTTGCTAGGAGATATTGCTCGAATGCGGTTAGAAGGAACCCCAGACAAAGCTCTAAATCTGCTGGAGGGATTCATCAAATCCTTCAAAATATCTGATTGGACACATGGAGAAGTTGTTCGTGCTCTTTTACATATTGATGCAGGCCGAATCAATACTGGTGTGAAATTAGCCGAGAAACTGGCATCAACACACCCTCGGCACCCCCATGTGCGAAATCTCATTGGAGAACTTGCAAGAGCAGGGCATACAGAGATGCTTCCATCTGAAACAACCCCTATTGAATGGCTAAATGACTCAGGCCTGGATTGGCTTGATGGATGGTCTCGAAAGCATGTTGTAGCGCCACCTCCAACCTTTGGTAAGAAACCATTAATTCGGCATGCATGGAATTCAAATGGATGGACTGCATTTGATGGTTCGGGCAGTCTTGCTGGAGCAATAAAGAAAAAATCGAATGGTTGGAAAATCATTCAACAAGTTTGGCCTGATGGATTACCGATGTGTATCCATACACATTTGACAGGTATCGTCATCACGATATCAGGTATGCCCGTTGATCTTGGATTCCCAGGCACTCTTGACCTCAAAACCATCGAAAAGAAAGGTTTGTTGGAGTCGTAATCTAAATCTTTCTTCGCAGACGTTCCATTGCAGCATCTGCCTCGGCAAGATGGTTGAGACAATCCTCGATACGACCACCTGCCAACGCTTCACCTGAAAGTGCAATTGCTTGCTCACAACCGCGTCGGTTTTCATCTTCAATTGAGATTCCATTAGCATCACATTGATTGCGAAGAACTTGCCATTCTTCTAAGACAAAATCATACAGTTCCAGTGCTTCATCACTTGCTTGGCCTTCATTATCAAGGTCGGTTGTCATTGCGTCAAGCAATACATTTGCTTGGGTCCACTGTTTGAGATCTGCAGCATCTTCTAAAGCCGTAAGTCGCTGTTCCCATTCGCTCTTATCATCTCGGTCTTTATACTGTGCAACCAATTTTTTCTTTTGCTTGAGGGCTCGTCGAACATTATCCATTGCAGCACGCTCTGCTTCAATAGAACGAACAACTCCGTCTGCTAATCCTATGGCTTGACTTGGATTTCCATCTTGAATGGCTTGTTCTGCCCGCTCTAGCCTCTGAACCATTTCTGATGTATCAAGGCCGTCGGTTTGTTCTAATTGTCGCTGTGCTTCTTTAGCGGCTTCCAAGGCACGACCTTGCGCATCTTCATCAGCCAATAATTGTGGTGGAATTACTATTGCAAATTCATAGGCTTGACGTGGCGCTTCACTGGCTAGTTTCTTTTTGGCATCTGCCAAGAGTTCTTTCAAATGTTGGACACTTTCGGCAGTATTATCGGAAAGTAATCGACTTGCTTCAGCGATGGCTTGTTCTGCTATTGCCCACCATTCAATGATATCCTGAGCCAATTTTTTTGATTGCCGGAACAGCATTTCTCCTTCTCTTAAAGAGCCTAGCTTTACTTCTCGAACGCCCATGTCAAAGGATTTACGAGGTCGTTTTGCCGTCGGGGCAATCGATTCGGCTTTTTCGATTGCTTGTATCGCATCGGCTTGAATAATTTCTACATCGCCACTTAGAGAAAGTGTACGTTCGATATTTTCCTCGGCCTCGGCAAGAAGTTTCATGCCGTATTCTGGGTCAATATGGCCTTCTTCTTTAGCAGTCATCACTAAACTCGAGGCTTGGTCAACAGCAGCGCCTTGTGCTTTTAGTTCCAATAATTGATGTTCTAATTCATCTAAACGCTTGGCAAAGATTTTTCGCTCAACCCTTTGATTGTCACCGACAAACCAAATGTAGGCGGTTGCTATACAACCCAACCCCAATGATGCCAGTGATACTAACCATTCATAGGTCATCGTTTCTGGAATTTGCCCAACGAAAAGAGAAAATGCTGCAATGACGCCTAAGCCAGTCATTATTGCTCGCCATCGCATTACATCAAGACCGCCCTGTAAAACAGTGCTAGATGCTTGAAAGCATGCATAGGCTACCAAAGCGATGAGGCCTGAACCAAGAGTCGACGCCGAATCCTCAAGGTTTAGGTGCCTTGAAGCAATAATCAACAGAACAGGCCATGCAATGCTAGCGAATGAACCAACCCTAGTCCTTGCCTTAGCATCATCAACGATTGAGTCCTGCAAAACCAAGCCATAAGCAATGATGAGAAGAGGGTATCCTAAACCTTCGAGTAACCCTGAATTGCCTTTAAAGGCTGATTGAAGACTTGGCCACATCAGCCATATCGCACCAGCAAGAATGAGCAATGCGGACCCGCTCGTGAGGCGGTCAAGTCGCTTTTGTCTCGATTGACGGGCGGCAGTGATTGCTGCCTCGATATCCGCCCATGCATCGAGAGCCATAATGCATGTCGGGGCCATCTCGGTCATAACCACTCCGCTATTTCGTTTGTATCCCCCCTTCATCGAAACAGTATTTGAAACGATGGAATCAATCATTTTGATGGTAATGTTCATGGGTGTCTTCGCCTGCCTTTAGATGAAGGAAGAGAGCGTATGGCTGGACTCATTACCATGGACGACTTGACAAATGAACAGATTCTCGACATCTTAGGGGATGCTGAACGCCTACTGCCTGTTGCACGGGGCGAGATTTATCTGCCACTCTTGCAGGGAAGAATTCTTGGGAATTTATTTTTTGAACCAAGTACTAGAACTCGAATGTCTTTTGAAACGGCAATGAAAAGACTTGGCGGCGATGTTATCAATCTTGGTGATGTGAAAACCTCTTCTGTTGTCAAAGGTGAGACTTTGTATGATACCATCCAAATGGTTGACGGTTATACTGACATTATTGCAATGCGGCATCCACGCCAAGGAGCGGCACAATACGCTCAAGATGCAGCCCAAGTTCCCATTCTCAATGGTGGTGACGGAGCAGGACATCATCCTACACAAACGATGTTGGATTTGTTTACTATCAAACAAGCACACGGCCATCTAGATGGATTAAGAGTCGTCTTAGCAGGAGATTTACGTTATGGTCGAACAGTCCACTCTCTATCTCATGCCTTGGTTAGATTTGGCTGCGACCTGATATTTGCCAGCCCTGATTTATTAAAAATGCCAGAAGAAATTGTTTCAGATTTACGTTCTCATGGCGCTAATGTCACTGAAACTGAAGACTTGTATGGTTCGATGGCAGAAGCCGATGTAGTGTACATGACTCGAATTCAGAAGGAACGGTTTGCTGATGAAGATGAATATGCAAGATGCGCTGGAGCATACAAACTTCATGCGCGCCACCTCAGCGAAGTAAAACAAGACATGATTGTCATGCACCCTTTACCTCGTGTCGATGAAATCGACCCATCTGTCGACAAAACTCGCCATGCAAGATACTTCGAGCAAGCCTTTAACGGAGTAGTAGCCCGTATGGCACTCTTATGTCGCTTACTCGGCGTCCCCATCCCCGCTAAAATTGAAGGAGGTGCTCTGTGATGTCCAACGAACACAGTATGCGCAGAGTGACCGCAATTCGAAATGGTACGGTCATAGACCACATTCCATCAGGACAGGCCATGCGAGTTCTGGAAATGCTTGGAATTGGAGCCTCAACTGCAGTTCCAGTCTCACTAGTGATGAATGTTCCATCTAAGAAAATGGGCTCAAAGGATATTATCAAAGTTGAGGACCGTGAATTAAATCAATCTGAATTAGACCGATTAGCATTGGTTGCACCTGATGCCCATGTTGCAATTATCCGAGCCTATTCAGTTGCGGAAAAACTGACAATTAACTTGGGCCAAGAAGTAGTAAATGTCGTTCGGTGCACTTTTTCTAATTGTATCACTACAAATCTTCGTGAACCACAACCTCATCGCTTGAAAGTGGTTCAACGAGATCCTTTGCAATTGCGTTGCCATTACTGTGGTCGCCCTCAGAACTTAAGCGAATTAGCCAACAATGTTCTATGAGTTATCGCTCATCAATGCTCGCATATCGCATGCCTTGCATTGCTTACTCGATGTTAGTTCACCACATGATTCACAAGGTATTGGTGGGGCAGGACGTGCTTCGACACCTCCTAAATCAATGACTTGGTCTCGCAAACCTTTGATGTTATCAGCCATCCGTAACAATCCATGACGAGTTCCAGGAACATCAGCTTCCATTTGTGCCACCATTTCGCGATGACGCCATCGCAATGCGCCTTTGGCATGAGGGCACTCTTCGTGATGAAGGGGTAAATCACGATGCAAAGCATAGAGGTGAATTTCTTGTTCAGGAATCCATCGCAATGGGACAATACGAGGTGCAAGGCCATCGACAGGAGTTGTCGTATGTGGTGCAAGGCGTAATGTCCGTTCCAAATCTCCATTGGTCATGTTCATGAGTACTGTTTGAGCCATGTCGTCTAGGTTATGTCCTAAAGCAATATAATCGGCATTTACTCTTTTTGCTAAATGATTGATACCTTGCCGCCGAAACACGCCACAGTAGGAGCATGGCATCCTAGGGGCGTCTTTATTTTCTTTGACCAGTCCAGGAATCCGGCTTGCAACTTCATCCATTTCTTTGAAACTTAATTCCGGATAAGAGACAGTAATGAATTCGACTCCTAGACGGTCGCACAATTCTTGAGCACATACCAAAGAAGGTGGTCGATAACCCTCAATTCCTTCATCAACGGTCCCTGCAATGATTGTCACATCTGGTCTTTGCCCAAGGCGGTCAACTAAACTGTCAAGCAATACAGCAGAATCCTTTCCACCTGAAATCGCTACAAAAATAGTGGTTTCTTTTTCTCGGGGAAGTTTCAACTGTTGCCTAAGTTCCTTTCCAATTTTTTTACGAACGGATTTCGCCATGTGCTCACTACACAAAATGCGCCCTGAATAGGCTTGTTCAAGGATTGAAGGTTTTGAACAGCTATCGCAGGTTGGCACTGAAAAAACCGGTTCCACCTCCTTCGCCATGTGTGCTTGCGTGCACCACTAGGGTTTGAGTTCACCGCATGTTTGATGAACGATACATTCCTCTTCGTATTTCCTTGGATTGATTTTCCAATTGATTTTTTAATTTTCCAATTGAACTTTTCATTATATCTCGCAGAATAAAATAACAAATCACCCCATAATAATAGTATTTCCAAAGCGCGGAAAACCGTTCTCAAGAGCCCCTCCGCGCAAAATATTTTGAATCTCCAGTTGGAAAATCAATTTGGGTCTTCAAATCCCCCTTTAGGGGGATAAAAGCGCAAAACTACTTGAAGGCTACAGCATAGACGGGAGATTTGAGAACCATGCTGCAACGAGTACTTGCCGGATTATGTCGCCTTGAAGGTGTTAATCAAGCAATGCTAATAGACGACACCGGCCAATTATTGGCAAGTGTTGGCGAAGAAGGAATCATGCCACCGTTTGAAGACGCTGTGGAAATGATACACGTAGCCCAGGAAACTGGACATTCTCTTGGCCTTGGCCAAGTCTATGAAGTGTGGATTGAAAGTAAGAATAGGATGGTTATTGATGTGACTGCTCCAAATCGAATCGTAGTATTGAGTGGCGACGGAGGGCGATTGGCCCGATGGCGACATGCTCTTGATCGAGACCGCCGAATTCTTGCGACAACCCCCAGAATGTGAGTGATACCATGTTTAACCTACCAGAAGGAACCCCGATTGAAGAAGAAATCAATGTTGGAAGCGGTACTATTCAGCCGTTTGACCACGGCGTTATTAGTACATGGATTGGGCGTAGGAAAACGCCTGCTGGACATCGATTAGTCCGTGCTGGACGAATTGTTGGTTGGCTTTCTGAATCCGGTAAAGGCAAATTACTGCTTGCCGGTAAAGAGGCTCGACTCCGTTTGGAAGAAATTGAATCCAAGGAAAACAGTCGATATATTGCAGGTGAATATTCTCTAGCAGGCCTTGGCAGCGTCGCTCAAGTCATACCGGAAGCGTTTGAGCACGCAGCAGACCGACAAGGATTAATCGCTCGTGGCGATGCAGTCGTTCGGCTTCTTGCCCGTGACTTATCTGCAGTACTACGAGCGTTGGTTGAACGAGATACAGTTCGTGGAGCGATTGCCATTGACCAGGGTATGCTCATCGACAGCGTTGGGGAATTGCCGAACGATGCCGAAACGCTCGCACGAGAAATCCATTCCACCCTTGAAGCAATGAATATCAGTATTGTCGAAGATGACAGCATTACTAACGGAAGTCATTGGACCATGCACCACGAGGGCGGTTCACTTCTTCTTGCTCAGGCAGGCGATGTTTCGCTTGGTGTTTGGACTGAAGCCAATACAAATCATGCTCGATTAATCTCTGCAGCAGCAGCAGTTCTCGAAGGTGAACTCGGTGCAGTAGGTGCATCTGGAGGGCCATTGCCGGATGGATTCGTTCTTCGTGAAGGTCGAGGCGGTCCCGATGCCATCCTCTCTATGCTTACTGCTGGTGTGAAGGAAGAAGTCACTGGACATCTTCAATCCGGTCAATCATCTACTTCAGTCTCGGTATTGTTGGCCCGAGGTGTGCCGGTTGGGATATCTGCTCCTGAAGGTCAATCCTTGGAAGAAGCCATGCTTACATTCACCGATTCCTCTCGAATTCTCAAACTTCACCGTTTGCCAGTAGGCACTATTGTTTCACGTGATTCGGGAACGGTTGAAGAGTTCCGTCTCGATGATTTCTATGAATTGCTGGTCACCCTTCGAACTCGTTCAGAGAGTCGACGTGCAAACCTCAAGAGTAAACTCATCGATTTATTTGGATTTGAAATCGGAATGGAACAATTGAGGAAGAATCGCTCCAGTGCAACCTTCTCTGAAACCGTTGAAGTGGTAAGTGGTGGATTGCCTGGTGAGGCCGCTCAAACCTTGGCCGTTGATTCGGGGTTGCGTCGAAGATTAGAATCTGCTGAGCATAAAATCAATGATTTGGAAAAGGAAAAGGCTGCTCTTGCAAGCCGACTAGAAGAAGCACAATCTGGGAAGAAAGCCGCACAAATTCTTGCACGTGAAGCATCTGAATCTCGACAAGAGTTCTTGACCAAGGTCGAATCATCCAACTCTTCGCTCGATTCATTGCAACTTGACTTGGCTGAATCCCGTGCTGCTTCTGAACAAGCAGAAAACCGAGCTGAACGATTAGTAAAACGTGTCAATGAACTCGAACATCAAGTAAGTGTTCGTGCTGCTGAACTTGCTAAGGCACTTGGCGATGCCTCATCAAGTGAAACATTGCGTTCTGCAATTGAAGAATTGTCTTTGAAAGAAGCACAATTGAATGCTGATCTTCTCGCAGGAAGTGAACGCCTATCCACAATACGACAACAGTCCGAAGACGATGAGCGCCGACTACGTGTCCTTCAAGAGCAAGTTGAAGCAACACGCGAACGTCATACCCGTGTACAGGCAGAATCAATGCTTCTTGAAGAAAAAATCCACACTCAAACATCCGAATTAGAATCAATTGATGCTGAAGCAAAGGCTTCTCGTCGTCGTTCTGAAGAGGACCGCACCAGACTTAGTACTGATGAAGCTCGCCAAGCACAAGTTCAGGCCGAGATGCGTGAATTGATGACTGAACGCCGTCAAACCTTACGGGAACTCGGCGATTTAGGAGCACGTCGCGGCCATGCCGAAGCCGAACTCATCTCACTGGTTGAAAGGGCTGAAGCCCTCTCACAAGCTCACGAAGATGCACTTTCAGACATTCAGGAAGCAGAACGCCTGCGGGCTCGTCTTGCTGAAGAACCATTGGCTCAGGCCTTACTCGATGATGCTACGACTTTCGATGGACTTGGTCCAGTTCTTGAACGCCTGGAAAATGCTCGAGCACTTGGCTACTCAGTAACTCTTCTAGACCGAGCAGTTGAACGTGGTTTACAAGTTATTCAATCGACAGTCGACCATGTTGCTGCAACACCCCGTCACCTTCTTTCTAGTGAAGTTATGACTTTGCTCGAGCGCCAAGTACCTCAAACAGCAGGTGCAGTCCGGGGACTTGCTCGTTGGTCTGTTCAACAAAGACTTGAACATCAACTCGGCGAAACAGTCGGTCATGTTGTGATTGACTTGGAACATTTACTCGAAGACTTCGACCGTTCAATAACCATGTTGCGCCGACTAAGGAATGTTTTGGAGCAACTAGTCCGACTAGGAGCGCCGCCTCAGGAAGTTGAAGCTTTACTCAATAATTGCACTCGTCCTGAAGCATTGCCGAGTATCGCACAAGCCACACGGAAGTTGATTCAAGTTGCACTTGATGACATTTATCTTGAAGCCGACCAAAGAGATGCTGGTGAAGCAATTGCCCTCGAAGAAACTGCACGTGTTTTGGAAGAATTAATCACTCAACTCGATGCATCAGGACTTGCGGATGGTGTCCCACGTGGAATGCTTTGGGAGTTTCAACGCGATGGCTTGTTGCCCTATGAACGCAACACTATCCCTGATGCACAACGAACGCCGGTTGAAGAAGAAATGTTAATCGACATGGGTTCTTCACTTGCCGGAAATGTTCCTGTTTCATTGGATGCTGTTGAAAAGCAAGCAACAACTGATGATGCTGGTTGGGAAAACATGCCAGTTCCAGTCGATGAAATCGATGAAAACGAGGCATTGATTACTCCAGAGGCAGTTGTTGCTACTCCGTCCAATGCATCGCTTAATCAAAGCGATGAGCGTGCAGAACTAGAAGCGGAATTAGCGCGTTTAGACGCTTCATGGAATCATCGCCAAGAACCCGCGGCTGAACAAGCAGTTGACCCTGCATTAGCCGCACTTGAGGCACGATTATCCGGTCTTGATTTCTAAGGTGTGATACGATGTCATCTGAAACAACCACCCTTTTGCATCGCGAAGAGTTGCAAGGAAGGCGATATCCATTGTATATCGAACGTCTCCTTCTAGTATTGGTCTTGATTGGAATCTATGTTCTTCACCCGAAGGTTGTCTCATTGATTGATGGGACATTAGGTATGCTTGTAGCATGGTGTGGGTTGCCGTTATTTTTACTTCTATGCGCAGAAATGATTGGGCGCCTTGTCCAATCAATGCACAAGGATTGAATCATCAAATATCTACGATTTCTTTCGACTGAGAACTTTCATTTTGTGTTCGCCGCGCATAGATGAATCCCCATATACGCTCCCATGGCACAAAGAATCTGAGGAGTGCCATGATACTCAAGAACATCGCAGCAGAAATGACCAAGCCATATGTCAGTGAGAGTTCAATAGATTCTGAAATCTGTCCAGCCCACTGACTACCCGTTGAATCTTTGACAAGATCTAAAAGAACGCTGTGGAAACCAAGAGCGACCATTGTCGCAATTCCAGTCAAGCCAAGGAAACCAAAAGTGTGCCTGAGATGGGTGTTGAGAACATTATCCATTTGTCGAACATATTCTGGGTCACGCTTACATGACTCAGGTAGGCGGTATGCATATTCCAAATACCGTATTACACCAAACGCTGATTCTTGGAAAACCATGATGAGAACAGCAATCATGATGAGGGCGAATTGTTCCTTTGTCACCAACATCAATCCAAATATGCCAATGGTGGGTTCACTAAATTGTGCACCGATAGCACTCACCGAATTGCCATAATCTCCAAGTTGGCCGTTGATTAGAGGGAATGCAAGTATTGCATGGATACCAAGGAACAGGAGAGTAAATCCAATCGCCCAAGCAATTGAGCGACGAGAAAGTCCCCAAATCCCCCGCACACCCATAATAACCGGTAAGAGGTAAAGGAAGAGAATCATCAAAGACAAAATCATCAATAATGGCCATTCCAAAGTACTCAATTCGCTGGTGTTTGGTAATCTTAAGTCAAAACTAAACAACATTCCTGTGAGCCATGAAAGTAAGAGTTGGCCGACTAGAACGACGATGAGTGTGATGATGAAACCCAATTTCACTCGTTGCTGAATGACCGGTGTTTGGAAGGCAAGGAAAGCCATACCTCCACCAAACGCTAGTCCGAGAATCAATGGCACAAAGAAACGTGATAACCCCGTTCTTCCTTCCCCTGTAATCCAATCGCCAATCGGTAATTGGTCCCCAATGAGAATCTCGATGGTGTCAAAAAGCATGGTATGGTCGATTGAGCCGACGACATAGGTCGAAACGACTTCTAGATACATGCCTATCAAAGCGATAGTAGCAATCACTTGGAGAGTGATGATTTGCCACTGCTTTCTCAGCATTTTCAAATGTAATGTACGTGGGCGGATTTCACCACTAATGGTGACGTCTCCTTGGAGTCCTACATCATCTGCCATCTTAGTACCCCCTCACTTGCATCAATGCCTGAGACAAATCCATGTCCGGCATCCAATCGATGACCATGGCTCCCGAGCCAGCTAAAGTTGTCAAACGGTTTTGACGTTCAAGTTTGAGAACTTCATAGGACATACGAGGAATACGACTCACCAAGCGTTCAAAGTCAATACTTGAAGGCGAGAGGACGGTTACTTCATGGCCACGCCCAACAAGATCCCGAACAGCAGCAGGTACTGTCCCATCACCTTCACACGAAGAAATAATGAAAACAGGACTTCCTCGACTGAAACGGCCACTCAATGAATTGGTCACTGCTTGAAGTGGCATAGTACCTTTAGGAGAGACGCCAGCAAGTGCACTTAGGATCTTAAAATATTGTTTATCACCGGTATCAGGTGGGAGATAGGAAAGGTTGTCATCAAAGATGGCTAAGGCAACAGAATCACGTCGTTTGAGGAAGAATGCTGCGAGGCTTGCCGCAGATACAGTACCCATTTCGAGTGGATTTTTCAGAACAGTTCCGATTCTAGCAATATCTCGGCTATCCAAGAGAATATACAGGTCAGTTACCGCATCACGACACTTTTCATTGACCATCAATTCACCCGTTCGAGCAAAAGCTTTCCAGTTAATGTTCTTGAAAGGGTCACCAGGGACATATTCACGAAGTGAATAAAATTCGGAACCTTGTCCAGGGGTTCTTAGAGTAGTAGCCCCAGTATACATTTTCGGTGTTCTAGAGCGAAGGAATGCTTCTTCTACTTCTTTGATTTGAGGGAATATGACGATGTCACTGTGATGATCAACAAACATTTCATCCACACCAAGATTGAATGTGTTTTGAGAACGAAGCGATACCGGTCCAATCGAATAGTGGCCTCTTAACGGGCAACGTAGAACATATCGAATCCGAGCACTTTCTCCAGGGCGCAGATTCAAACGCATTTGATTAAGGCCACTTCGAAGTTTCATTTCATGTGGGATGTTATCGTAAACTTCCAACAATTGCGTGTTTCGGTTTGAACGATTCGTAACCAATAATTCGACATATAAATCATCGCCTTTGTATAGATTATCAGCCGAGAGAGTTCGTTGAACTTCTACATCACCATGTCCGGATATCCAAGAATTCACCACAATAAATGCAATGAATGAAATTCCAAGAATCATCATTTGAAGATTAGCAATCATCATGCCGATAAGAATCAGCGCAATGCCGCCAGTGAAAGTGAATGATGCCTTACGCGTCCACATAATATCACCTCAAGTGCGCCCCCACGCTTTGATTCGTTTGACAACAGCAACAGTCTGTTCAAGTGAATATTTTGTTGGTTCAATTGCAAATTTTGCCAACACAGGGTCATTGATGAGCGTTACAAGTTCCCGAGCTGGCATCGCATGGAACTCTTCACGACTCAAACCATTTTGGTTACGAACCTTAGAAAGGAACACTTGGCGAATTTTGTCTGTTTTTGCATAGTAAGTGTATCTGTTTGCATCTCCAAATCCATAGTAGATGATACTGAACACGTGACGCCAAGGCTCAGGATCTCTTTTCTTGATAAGAACCGCTTCAAAGGCGATAAAGAGGAGAAGGAATAACAACAGCATTGCCAATCCTTCACCGGTGAAATAGACCAAGAGGAAGTAAACAGTATTGTAAGAATCTGCAACTAAGGCATTTTGTGGATGCCGTGATTCATCAAAAATGACCATTGCGTTTTCTGCAGGTTGCCCTTCTTCTCCAATATTGGTCGACATCAATGCTTCAGCAATAAAATCCATAGCCCATTTCCGATTATCATTTTCAGGAATACACTTTTCATTTGAGGTGACACATTCGTTGGAGCCATACAATGGATTATTTGGGTCATTGAAACCTTCATAGTCATAAATAGCATTAATCAATGCTGAACCATCGGCCATAAACACAATTCGTCCACCATCATTAGGGTCGCATGATTTCCGAGCGCATGCTTCAATGCTCAAATTGAATTGACCCCACAAATCGGGTGTTTCAGATGTTATCTCATTGCCCACCCAAATCTCACCATCACCATTTACATCGACGGTTGCTTCGTTACTTGTTACAGCACGAATAGAAACTTCTGAGAGGGCACCGTTAACGCCAGGGATAAGTTCCAATGCAGTGATGTTATTGAGCAATAATTGATAGGTCGCATTGTATTGAATTTCACCATTCTTCCAATGTTGAGTGCACAAGCCAGCATCTTCGAGCGGCATAATTTCGCCGTCTAACAAACTACAAGGATGTGCCCCTTCTCCATTCAAACCACTCCACCTTTGGTGGACTGAGACGGTTTCAGGGTCAATGCTGCTTCCATTCATGCCACATGGGGTTGCTTGAATACACATCCAAATATAGTTGTAATCGAGTTCTTCGACATAGGTTGTGTCATAGAGTTGGTAGCCAGTATATCGGACTCCATAGGCTTGAGCAATACTTCCAGCAAAGCCATAATCATCAAGGACCAAGGCAGTTCCACCAGCATCAACAAATTCTACAATCGCATCAATTTCTGAGGGAGAGTAACCATCTTCAGCGGCGATTGTGATGAAGCCATCGCTGTCAAACTGGGGCAATGAAAGCGTGTCACGCTCAACTCCAGCAAGAATATAGGTCGTATTTCGTGGATCTTCAATATCAGCCAGTAAGAGGGGGCTACTCACCAACGAGCTGGTTTGAATGCCCATGTCTTTGATGTCTTGTCGGAATGCTGACATATCATTCCAGTCGTCATCATAGGCAGAGAGTTGGTTTGTATTGGAAAGGTTAACAAAATTGAGTAAAATACTCATCAACAAAAGAACCATTACAAGCCAGAATGCGGCTTGAAGACCGATTCTCCGGTAATTGAGATTTATGTTGTCGAGCATAAGTTCACCTTCTAGAGCACTGTTCCGACATAGCCACGTGATACATTGGGTTTAGAAGGTTGTTATTGCGTGGGAGGTAAATGCTCATCGATGGAGGAAATATTTAGGGCACAAATATACCTTTTTATCGCTTTAAATGAACTTTTGAGGCAATTCGTGCAACTTCATCAACAGGGATTTCCATCAACCCGTCAGCCATCTCCCAAGGTAGTACAGTTGGGTCGAGGTTTTCTTCGATTTTTACTCTGATTCCTGAAATTGAACCAGATTGTTTGTCAAAGATAATATCTCGTAGTATGCCAAGGAGTTGACTGTGAGAGTCGATGACTTCACGACCAACAATTTCACGAGCAAAGACAGCCATTCACTTCATCCCTCAGTTACATACCTACCACATCGATGCAGCACATCAATGCGTCGATTCAAGGGGCGTCCTCACATCGTTTCCATTCCGAATCCGGTGTCGCGGGTTCGCTTGATATTGGAGAGTCCAGAGGTCAGCAAAGTTTCCATCTTTTGATAGTAAGCAAGCATTTCTGGATTCACGGTTGGGCGGACTCTCTTAATCGCTTCTTCGAAATGGGTCTTAGTGACCTTTTTCTTATTTGCGCGCATACAGATGAGTGCCGCTTCACGACAAACCGCTTCAATGTCTGCTCCAGTGAATCCGTCAAGTCCACCAATGATATCTTTGAGAGAGAATTTCGACAACGGCATACCTTGGCTATGAATATTGAAGATGACTTCCCGTGCTGATGCATCTGGAGGAGGGACATGTAGTACACGCTCAAATCGTCCGCTACGAAGAAGTGCGGGGTCAATCATTTCTGGTCGATTAGTTGCTGCCACAATAATAACACCATCCAGAGATTCAACACCATCCATGCTCGCTAGCAACTGGTTGACAACTCGATTGCCAACATCGCTACCCTCGGTTCCTGAAGATGAACGCATGCTTGCGATTGATTCAAACTCATCTAAGAAGATAATTGCTGGAGCGGATTGTTTCGCTTTCTTGAAAATTTCACGAATACCCCGTTCGGATTCTCCAACCCATTTAGAAATCATTTCAGGGCCTTTGATACTGATAAAATTCGCTTGTGCTTCGTTGGCAATTGCCTTGGCAAGTAGAGTTTTCCCAGTCCCAGGTGCGCCGAATAGAACAATTCCTCTCGGTGGTTTGATTCCAAAGTGTTCAAAGAGCTCTGGTTTGGTGAGTGGCCATTCAACGGATTCTTTGAGCCTATCTTTGACTTCTTCTAAGCCGCCGACTTCATCCCATGTTACTTTTGGAATTTCGACATAAATTTCTCTAAGTGCTGAAGGTTCAATGTCCTTAATAGCCTCGCGGAAATCATCCATTCTAACTTCCATCTTTTCGAGAACTTCAGGAGGTATTGTTTCCTCTTCCAAATCGATTTCCGGCAGATAACGTCGTAGAGCCTTCATTGCGGATTCTCGAACTAGTGCTGCCAAATCTGCTCCGACAAACCCATAGGTATTGTCGAGAACCCAATTGATTTCAAAATCATCGGAAATTGGCATTTGGCGAGTATGAACATCCATGATTTCACTGCGACCATCACGGTCTGGTACTCCGATTTCTATTTCCCGGTCAAAACGTCCAGGCCGGCGTAACGCAGGGTCCAAAGCATCTCGGCGATTGGTGGCACCAATGACGACAACATTGTCTCGGCCTTGCATACCATCCATGAGTGTTAACATCTGAGCAACAACTCGTCGTTCTACCTCCCCACTTACATCTTCTCGCTTAGGGCAAATGGAATCAATTTCATCAATGAAGATAATCGCTGGAGCATTTTCAGCGGCTTCATCAAAAATTTCTCGAAGTTGCTTTTCCGATTCACCGTAGTACTTGGAGATAATTTCGGGGCCGTTAATACTCTTGAAGTGAGCATTCACTTCTGTTGCAACAGCTTTGGCAATCATCGTCTTACCAGTGCCTGGGGGGCCATGAAGAAGAACTCCCTTAGGCGGGTCAATACCAAGACGACGGAATAATTCAGGATGTTTAAGTGGTAGTTCAATCATTTCACGCACTTTTTGTAATTGCTGCCCGATTCCACCAACGTCTTCGTAGGTAATGCCTTCTGATTGTCCAACATCGACATCGTCCACTGCTTCGTCTTTGATGACAATATCAGTGTCGTTGGTGACCTTGACAATGCCCTTTGGAGTTGTTTGAATAACTGCAAATGGTAGGGCTTCAGCAAACAAAGTCATTCCAGGGATGAAGATTCTATCACCTTGGACGACCGGTCGCTTGGAAAGACCTCTTCGAGCAAAACCTTCGATACCAGGTCCGAACTTGACTTTTTGTTTATTTGCCATTACGGGAGAAAGAATAAGTTTGGTACATTCTTTGGCTTCGACTTTGCTAACAGTGACGCGGTCGCCAAGACTGACTCCAGCATTTTTACGAATAATACCATCAACGCGAATGATTTCCATTTTAGCATCTTCAGGTCTACTCCGCCAATAAATTGCAGCAGTTGAACGCTTTTCACCCTTTATTTCGACGATATCACCGGGTTTTAACCCAAGATCATTTTCACCAGAAATACGAGCCCTTCCATGACCTACATCCGATGGAATTGCTTTAGATACACGTAACGACATTGTTTTCTCATCTTTCGCCATATTTTCACTTCCTTTGTTGAATCGTCGAGCCTATTTAACGATGGGCTGACCGGCTCTGCTCTGTTCGTTTCCGCCGACCCCCTTTTAACCTTAAGTTAAGAATTCATGGACTATACCAAGAAAATTCTCTTTCAAATATGTCCATCAATTTCAAGAGGGGCGTTCCGTTGGCTGTGTCATGGTTCATGTTCTTGAAACAGGTCTCGAATTCCTTGCAGCAGAAAATCCAAACGGCAAACCATCTGTCAAAGGATACAATATCATCGATGGCCAATTGACGTTAGCGAGTGATGGTGAAACATTCACTTCCATTAATCCAGCCATTCTCAACGACACGCTTGGACAATTTCCACTTTCTACTAGAGACGATGTTCACGCTGCTTTGGATGCCGCACATGCTGCTTTCCCAGCATGGTCTGCAACTCCTGCACCAACCCGTGGCCAGATCATTGGAAATATGGGTCGTTTGTTAATGGAGCACAAAGATGCAATTGTTGCCCTTGAAACCCGAGAAATTGGAAAGACATTGAAGGAATCTGCAGGTTCTGTCCAAGAAGCAATCGATACTTGTTTGTTTTTCCAATCGGAAGGACGTCGTCTTTATGGCCAAACAGTAAATTCTGAATTGCCCGACAAAGAATTGTTCACTTACCGTCGTGCGCTCGGCGTTTGCGGTATTATCAATGCATGTAACTTCCCCGCAGCTGTACCGTTTTGGAAAATGATTCCAGCGATTATGTGTGGGAATACATGTGTATGGAAGAGTCCTCAAGACGCTCCACTTCTTTCTTTCGCCCTTGCCCGTATTATGCATGAAGCAGGATTGCCAAACGGTGTGATAAATTTGGTTCACGGAAAAGGCAGTGGTGCAGGTCAATTCTTAGTTGATGCAGTTGATGAAGGAAGAGTCAACAAGATTTCCTTTACAGGCTCAACAGAAGTTGGAAAGATGATTGGTGAAGTCTGCGGACGAAACCTTGTATCGTGTTCTTTAGAACTTGGAGGAAAGAATCCATTGGTTGTTATGCCGAGTGCAAACCTAGACAATGCTGTTGAAGGTGCTTATTGGGGTGCTTTTGGAACTGCGGGACAACGTTGCACTTCACTTGGCAACCTGATTCTTCACGAGGATATCTACGATGCATTCATGACTAAATTTATGGCAAAGGTCGAATCGACAACGATTGGAGATTCTCTTGCTCATGATGGTGTCCTTTATGGCCCAATGTTGTCTGAAAAATACGCAAAAGATTTCCTTAGCGGAGTAGAGATGTGTATCGCATCAGGTGCCAAGCAAATTTTCGGCAAAGGACGAATCACTAGCGATAACCAACCGTCAAACTTCCTTGGGACCGCTGAAGACGGCGTGTTCATGTGGCCCCATGTCTTTACCGAAGTAACCGAGGACATGGATTGCTTCCACGAAGAGGTCTTTGGACCAGCCGTTACAATTTGTAAAGCAAACGATTTCGACCATGCGCTACACTTGGCAAACGCAAGTCCATACGGATTATCTTCAGCAATATACACTAACGACCGCCTTGAAGCATATCGCTACAAGACCGGAATCAAGGCTGGAATGACTGGAATCAATAATTCTACTACCGGCGCTGAAGCACATTTACCGTTTGGTGGTGTCAAAGGTTCAGGAAATGGTACCCGTGAATCAGGAATTTGGGTTATCGAAGCCTATTCATATTGGCATGCTGTCAACGATGAACTCTCTGGAAAACTCCAACTTGCTCAAATGGATGTTGAAGAAGTTGAGATGGCTGAAGCAGATGTCGATTGGACTCAATTAGCTTGATGTCAACGAATTTTGGCGTCGAAGTTTCCGAATGAATTTGACCGATGATGAAAAGAAGTCAACCCCCTTCGTCAATCCATGGCGCAGGAGGTGAGGATGCTTGGAACTGGAAATGCCTTCATGCCTTATGGGCGGTATCATTCTTTTGCGATGATTGATGGCAAACACATCATCGATTGCCCACCAACTGCAATGGCGAGTTTGCGAAGAGCAGGTGTTCCTTTGAGCGATATTGAAACACTTTTCATCACTCATACCCATGGTGACCATGTGTTTGGTTTTCCTTTCATTCTTCTCGAAAGACGCTATATCTCCGACCGAGAAATGCAACAACCCCTCACGGTTGTTGCGGCAGAAGGCGTCAAAGAAATTTTGTTGAATCTCTGTGAATTAGCTTACCCAGGAAGTCTCGAGGAAATCTTTGCCACCATAGAGTGGAGAACTGAGACTGAAGGGGCCCTCAAGTCCGGTTTGAGTTGGAAACGATTTCGTGTTCAACACGATGAATCAGTAGACCCGTACGGTTATCATTTCAACGCAGGACAAGTAGGTAGTTTTGTCCATAGCGGAGACTCAGGTCCATGTGAAACATTGCACAATGAAATTCTGTCATCTGACATGGCGATTCTTGAGATGGGATATCCAGAGTGGGTTGATTCAGACCATCACCATAAACCATCAGATATTCAATCACTTGCTGAACGTGCAAAAAATGTCCCACTTATTATCACCCATACTTTTGTAGATCAGCCGGGGGTAAATTCGGTTCCAACAGTTACCGATGTATATCCGAAACATCCCCCGAATGTACATCATGCCGAAGATGGTCTTCGGTTAATTTTCGGAAAGCAAGGTTGGGAATTTTAAGTTTGGAGAATCAGTTGAGTTTCTTTGACTACAATGGACGGAAAACGGCAAGAGTTTATGTTATTTTTACGAAAAACTGGATATTAATTTACACCCTTTATAATGTGGATTTTATTTTTACAAGTGATTCAAAAAACCCTCGCCATCATCTTTCAACGGGCATACTTATGAGGGGGACTCGGACTAACGCACATTATCGCGCAAGGCCGTTATCGGCATCTGTTCGATATTGCAATAGAGAAAGGGGCAACCGACATGAACAGAAACATTTTCGACGACTTTCTTTCTCGTCAAACACTGTTCATTAACAAAGAAATTCTTCGACACGACCACTTACCTCAACACCTCCCTCACAGGGATAAAGAAATTGAAGCCATCGCTTTCAATTTGGTTGAAGCACTGAATGGGCAGATACCATCGAACATGACTCTCTACGGTGTCACCGGTGCTGGAAAAACTGCAGTCACTAAATATGTGTGCAATCAACTTGAAGAAAAAGGAGCAGAAAAAAACCGTAGTGTTCGTTCCATCATGGTAAATTGTCGTCAAATTGACACCCAGTACCGTGTCTTGAGCCACCTTGGTAATTCTTTGCGCGAAGAACACGAAATTGATGAGATTCCATTCACAGGTTGGCCAACCGATAGGGTGTTTGGTGAACTTGTTCGTCGTATGGATAAAAAGGGTGGAGTTTACATTCTTGTTTTGGATGAAATCGATCATTTAGTTCGTAAAGCAGGCGATGACCTTCTTTACAATTTGACCAGTCTGAACGCCTCGCTGAAATCTGCACGAACGTGCGTAATTGGAATTTCAAATGACCTTAAATTCACAGATTTCCTAGACCCACGAGTTAGGTCAAGGCTCGGGCAATTGGATATAGTCTTCAACCCATATGATGCATCTCAACTTCAAGATATTTTGAGACAGCGTTCTGATGGTTCATTGAAAGAAGAAATATTGGACGATGGAGTTATTGCATTATGTGCCGCACTTGCCGCTCAAGAACACGGCGATGCACGTTGTGCGCTTGATTTGTTACGTGTTTCTACCGAAAAAGCCGAACAGAATGGCGATTCAAAAGTCGGTCAACGGCACGTTCGAATGGCACAGCATCAAATCGAACGAGATCAGATGATTCCAGTTATTTCGTCATTACCGAGTCAGCAAAAACTTGTTCTCGCTTCGGTTCTGTTGAATGAAAAGAATGGTCTTCGTAATATTCAAACGGGTGAAGTCTATGATGTCTATCAACAAGCATGTCGATATATTGGCCATAATGCATTGACTCAAAGACGCGTATCAGGTTTGATTTCAAATCTTGATATGCTTGGATTAATTACCGCTCGTACAATAAGTAGGGGCAGATATGGTAGAACAAAGCAGATAAATTCCTGTATCCCACAAAACGTCGATGCACAATCAATAATGATCGAATCAGAAGCAGAAATGGAAGAAGTATTCGTTCGCCCATACCGGCATCAATCACGACTTTGAGGCGTGATATTTGAAAAAATGAGCAATCTTGATGCTTCGGTGTTCTTATATCCAAAAGGCAGGTGGGCGAGTTCATGAGCACAGAAGAGAGCGACCCTGCCAGCAGTGTAGTTTTGATGCTATTGAATCCTTCACGAAGAATGGCAAATTGGTATGCATGTCTTGGAATGCTCGGAATTTTCCTTGCGATTCTCAACATTTGTGGATATATTCACCCAACCTCTCACCTTTCATGGGGAGGTTTGTTGACGTTTGAAGCAACAAATGCTGCTTTTGAACCCAAAAGTAACGAAATTCAGTTTGTTCTTTCCGATGCAGTATTCATTGGACTTTGCACGGGACTCTCTGGAATCGGATTCCGAACGATTAACAATGATAAAGACGGAATCGCAGGTTGGTTCAAAAGTTTACTCGTGAATGAAACCTGGCCTGCTTTGGCCGACCCTGAATTGGGTGGATGGAACAAACTATTCGGTGCTTGGTCTCTATTGCTTGGAATTGTGTTTTACTTCTTCTATGGAATTTCCTATACCGGATGGATTGACATTGGCGTCTATTCCATGAGCGTTGCACTTATCGCTTTTGGACTTGCGCTATTGATGGCTGCAAACGCACCTGAAGGCGACGACAACTTGGATTGAACTTACTTTTTCTTCTTTCCAAATAATTTCCGATGACCGTTTACTCCGCGTAGTGCATCGAATATCCCCAATAACATTCCTTGCCATAATGCAATACTCCATCGCAGCGTGAGATTGCGTATTTTGAAAATTGCCAATATTGACCAATTGCCTTGTTTAAACGCTCCACGATTAACCACGCCAAGTGGACCACGCCATAGAATGAATTCGTGAATTACCATCAAAACACCAGTTGCCAGCAAGAGTCGAGTCTGCCACCATGTTTTGGCAACTTCCCATGACCAATCGGGTTGTGTGATAAATGAGAAGAGAAATGGGATTCCTGATATGAGGGCCATAGCCCAAAGAGGAAATACAGTGAGTACAAAAGTTGAACTTCCGATAAAATCCAATTCTGGTCCGAGTCTTTTCCTTCGAGGGAAGTGGCGGACAATACGCATGTGAGCTCGAGCATCACGCCTCCGCTTTGCCAAAAACCGTGAAGATTTGATTTCTGGGACGTGGTGTACTACTGCATCAGGAGCATAGACAATCGTACCACCATTTGCAATAAGTCGCAGACTGACTTCCATATCTTCCGCATGATACCACTTTGGATTGAAACCGCCAATCTCGAGTAAACTCTCACGTTCAAACATAGAACAAGGACCATTTGCTAGACTGGTTTGACGAGGGCGAGAACGGTATTTGGTTGCTATTTCAACTGAACGAACGCGACTGACTATATCCCCTGCATGTTCAAAAACAGTACGACCGGTTATTGCTACAACTTTTTCTTGTGGGTCTATTGGTTGAATTTCCAGAACCATATTTGTAATCCAATTTGGTTCAGGTCGAACATCAATGTCAGTGATAGCCACCCAGTCGCCTTTCGATTGTTTGACAGCCCATTGTCGTCCAGCAGAAAGCCCTTTTGCACTTTGAGTGTGAATTCGAATTGGAATGTCGCACTCTTTATCCTTCCAAGCAAGTAATTTTTCCTTTGACCCATCGCTTGACCCATCATCGATGGCAATGATTTCTAATGGTCTGTAGGTTTGAGAGATTAGAGATTCTAAACATCCATCGACCCAATCGACGCCATCGCGGACACATACCGTGACACTAACCATTGGTTGGTCATCCATTATGCCACCTCAAAAAGAGAAAGAAGGAATCGGCATCGTTGTTTTACGTCCAAAGTGGTATATTGTACGACAACTCCTTTTTTGGGTTGGCCATACAAGACCAGGGTTCCTATTGGGGCTAGGCAATGAATTACGAGCGGAGCCAAGTCTTCCTCCCCCTCCACTTCCAATACAAGCGTTTCTTCAGCAAGTAATGCGCTTGCAATCGCTTGGTTGAGAGACGGTGTAAGGTAGCCAGCGGGATTTTTTGCATGTATATGGTGGTGAAAGTTTTGAATATTCACTTTGAGGTTTTCTTCAAGTTCTGTTCGTTTTGTTTGCCCGTCGATGAGCGCAATATCAGGCGTTAGTCCCATGTCGAGCATGGTTTTGGTTGTGACATCCCCGACGGTAATGATTGCTCCATGAGGTGAAGGCAGCCCATCCAATGCTGCAGCCATACCGATTTCAGGGTCATCTTCTGGCCCTTCAAACAAAACACCCATTGGTGTTTTGAGTTCAGTATCGAGTGCAGCGACCATTTTCAAACGATGAGTACGCAATTTTTCAGGCATCCACGGGTGGCCTTCTCGATCCATGTGTCCATTTCGAATGGCAGAAGAACTGATAATCCCACCTTCTATTGCATTAAGATGCATCACTTCAATGATGTGTAATTGGGGTAGGCCGTTTACCACGCGCTGTTCATTGATTGAATTACACATGCCGATAGTTTCTGGTGTTGCAACGATGGCATCGGCAGTCAAATGATGGCGTGCAGGGCCATAGGTGTCGTTGAGTTGATGAACCGAAACTTTGCAATCTGAGATTTTTTCAGCCCAATTGTGCAATTCGTTCATACGTTCATCAAACGGTTGAATAAATGGAGATTTTTCATCAGCCATTGAATCTGACGTGATGTGGATTTCTATTACTTCAGCATCTTTACTAGCTGCATCGAGTAGTAATCGGTGCCCAGCATGAAGACGGTCAAAAGTGCCTCCAACAAGACAGCAGCGAAAACGCCGAGCAGAGGGCATGAAGAGATGTGGATGGAACCGCTCTTTGATTGCATCGCTTCATTCAGGGTGAATCGAAGCGATTTTGGATGAGCGAGCCATCAGCGAGGAGCTGTACCCCGACGCGTAACGGCCCTTTTCATAGCAAAGCTCGAGGGCCTGACCCAGCGTCAGGGTTTATGCTGTCCAGTTGGTTGGTTGTCTCGTGTTCATTCTGACGTCGCACGAGGACCCATTACCTACCGGTTGGTTTACCGCCTTGCACCGAAGGTCATTCCCCGAAGGGTCGCTTCAGTCTTCGATAGCGGACCGTACCATTGGTATCGGACTTCACAGCAATTTTCACAGTAGCTCTGCCAGATGTTGCGGGTACGGCAATCGATTCCTGCGGCCTACCCCTTTTCAAGTCATCGAATCATTCTAATTTTGAGGCAAAGTAACGTGCATAGAGTAATGCGCCAATCTCTGGATTTCCTTGACGAAGTACATCAAGGCCCATATGAGGCCAAGATTCTACAGAGCGTGCTAACCAACCAACGAGTGGATGAGTACGACCATAGTGGACAGGTTCTTGACGTTCGTATGTGGCTAGCATATCATACACATCTAGTAGTGCAGATTTCCCTTCATTCTCTTCAATTAACAGAATATGAAGCACATCATCGAGTCCAACTCGTCCTGAAGGATATGGTATTGGCCATGCAGGCAATCCACCACGCTCTCCAGCAGGTCGTGTTAGTAGAGCAGGCCATGGGAACGGTGTTTTTGCCAACCACCGTCGCCCTGATGTAGATGAAAGCTGAACTTGTAACCAATCACCAGCCCATGTCCTCCACCATGTTGATGGTAGTTTTGACATGATTTGACGAAGGAATTCAGGAGAAATCGGTTCATTTGATTCCATATTCTCAAGCAAACTTCCCCAAAGATAGAGTACAGAACCCTTTGGATGAATTTTTGCTGCTGCTTTGCATTTGATGAGACATTCTTCAACATGAGTTGAGAGGGGATTTCCAAGCGGAAACAAGGATTCCAATACCCGTTCAGGCTGGTGTGGGGCATCGACCCAAAGGGTGCATGCCTGTTCAAGAAGTTGATGAAATTCTTCAGGTAATTGTTCGGTGGAAAGCAAAACCGCTGTAGCCATCCAAGGGCCGAGTACATCGTCTTGAAAGAAATATTCTTATTTTAGTATCGATTCAATATTTTTTGTAAACCTTTGGCGTGTTTTTTCCAAAGCCTCCTTACTCCATTGTTCCGAGCCTTTGGGCATTGCACTGATGAGAGTAGCAGTCTCACATAATTCAATGGGCAGCAAATCAGCCCATCCTTGAGGTAGAATTGCCCGCAATCGGATCCAGCGTGATGTACGATGCTGATTGGGTGTGGCTATCCAAGCAGCCAAAGGATGTTTACTCTCATTGAGATTCGCCCATTTTTCATCTCCTTCAGGATAATTGGAAAGTGCATACCACATTGCTTTTTGTTCAACAGTGTTGGTTTCAATTCCTGTAAATATGTCTCTCCTCAACTCATCGCTGTTTCCCCAAGCCTCTAACAGTTCACTAGCATTGAGAGGTACTTCCTCATGTGAGTTCTGCTGTGAAAATACAGGGTTTGATTGGAGCAAACTGATAGGCAAACTTTTGTCTCTACTGATGATTATCGCTGCCTTCATCAATGTTTTTCGAGTTTGAAGAACCGATGTAGCAGATTCAAGTGTTCGGTAATTGCCGTTTGAGGTGATTAGTATTCGACAGCGGCCGGATGACAGTATTCGCTCTAACATCCGCCGATTCTCTTCAATGGGATACGGCCATTCCACTACACACTCTTGGGTCGAGTTGTGGAGGAACCATTCCAGTAGGGCCAGTGCGCCTGCATTCGACACACCTGAGAAATTAATAGTCGTGATAATATCTCTGCTTTTCCATTCAACAACTCCAAAATCAGCGAGTAGTTGTCGTTGAAGGGCAATCGGAGGTGCACCTCCTTCGGGGGTGAGAAGTTCAACTCGCAATTCCTCATATTTTTGGAGCAGTTTTTCTGCACTTAATCGTGGATGTCGATTTCTTAGCCAAGGGTGAAGGGCTTCGTGGGGCAAAAAACGAGAAGTCTGTTGTTGGGGCTGTTCTTCAAACACAAAAGCGTTTTTCCGCAATGCATTAAGCGCCATTACCCGATTAACAGGTAGTGTAAGGTGTGCATGAACACCAAGTTTAGGAGATAGTGAGATTCCAGTGCCAGTCACAGTCCCGAGTATGTTTTCCCCTTGTACCAAGGTGTTGGGTAATGGGGAATGGTTTTCAGTTTCAATGTACCATGTCCCAGGACTCAGTGGCCACTCGTGGCTCGAATCGAGTAAGGTTGCATGAACAATTCCAATCCTATCAACCTCCTCAGTCCATTCTCCAAGTGTGCCTCGGAGATTTTGTGGAGCGGGTGCATCAGACGGCTCTAATTTTGAAAGTGTGTACCATCGAATATTTTCATCACGTTGAACTGCCCAGCGCCCCCCCTTACTTCCATTGGAGATTGGGGCGGTCTTTTTTTCGTCTGAAATCCCTTGATTTGGTAACGGGAGCAGTCGTGACCGAGGCGGTTTCACATAACCAAGTAAGAGATGAGGCCCATCTTGACCCAGGACGATGGCTTCAGCCTGTGACGGGATGTCATTGACAAATGTACGAATCCTTGCTACAGCATCTGACGCTAAACGTCTTCGCCCTATGTCGTTGAGGCGATGAATTGCACCCCGAATACTCCCTTGTTCTTCTCGACTGACTTCTCCACGCTCTCGAAGTTGTCGCAGTGCCAATGAAGCGTGAGGCATTCGCAACTGCAATGATTCGGCAATCTCGGAAACCGTGCCACCACCATCCATAAGCCAATTGAGGACGCGACGTTGATGGCCACTTCTAATCCTCTCGCCTGACATCAAAAGACACCTTGTTTGCATGTAAGGGCCTCTTGTTGATAAAAGTTACACTTCATTATGCTTAATAGTTACAATTAGTTACACATTTCCACTGGAGAATGTATCTTTTTACTTACATTCATTAATCAAGTGTGAAAAATACACCTCTTATTGCATAGCAAATGTAACTATCAAGTAATTTCTATGGCAAGGGTTATATGAGCACCCTCGGTCATCTGTCTCAGTGGCCCCACGCCCTTATGGGAAACGGCCTCATGACAGGAGAAATAATACATGAAAACAACCAGAATCAGAGAGAAAATAAAGAAATTCTTAGGAGATCGACCACGTAACACTGCCGAGATTCTGGAACATATCAACAGTACCATGCGGCATGGCACTACAAGCCAACAACTCGGTAACGTCCTTTCAAAGGACAAAGACATTGTCAAAGTTGGCTACATCAAGCGCTCTGGGATTCTTTCAGGCGGCTATGATATTTGCGAATGGGCTACCCGCAACTGGGTTTCTTCAAACTGCCCAGGATGGCAAGAAGGAACACCGATCATCATCGATAATGACGGTAATGTCACCACTGGTGCTAGAACTGGTCGAAGTCTTTGAACATCTCAACACTTCAACACCCTTGACAAAGGGCATCTCGACTTAACGGGAGATTCAATAAGGGGAATCATTTGGCCTCGCCATGGATAACTTGGATAAGACTGAGAACTATACCGTCCGCGACATGAGTTTGGCTGAACAAGGTGCTCTTCGAGTTGATTGGGCAAGAGCTAGAATGCCAGTAATGGCCAAACTCAAAGAAGAAGCTGAACGTACGAAACCTCTTGCAGGAATGCGTGTCGCCGGTTGTCTACACGTGACCAAAGAAACCGCTGTTTTGATTGAAACCATTGGTGCCGCTGGCGCTGAAATTTCATGGTCTGGTTGCAATCCTCTTTCAACTCAAGACGAAGTCGCCGCTTGGCTTGCTGCTGAAGGATACTCCGTCCACGCTTGGCACGGGCAATCGAATGATGACTTCTATTGGTGCATTGACCGAACTCTCGAATTCAAGCCAACTCTCACACTTGACGATGGGGCAGACCTCATTGTTCGTGTTCACGGCGAAAAATCAGAATACGCTGCAGGCGTAATCGGTGGAACCGAAGAAACCACAACAGGCGTACACAGACTTCGTGCAATGGCTGCTGCAGGCGACCTTCGTTACCCTGTTCTCGCAGTTAATGACGCAGTTACCAAGTGGGATTTCGATAACGTCTATGGAACAGGCCAATCTACGCTCGATGGAATAGTTCGTGCAACATCTGTATTGATTGCCGGTAAGACATTCGTCGTTGCTGGTTTCGGGCATTGTGGTAGTGGACTTGCAATGCGTGCTCGAGGTATGGGCGCTAACGTGGTTATAACTGAAGTTGACCCGCTTCCGGCACTCCGTGCTGTGATGGAAGGATTCCGAGTTATGCCAATGGAAGAAGCCGCAAAGATTGGAGATATTTTCTGCACTGCAACAGGAATGGAGGATGTCATCTTTGGTGCACACTTTGATTCAATGAAGGACGGGGCAATAATTTCTAACACAGGGCACTATGATTGTGAAATCAAAATTACTGACCTTGAAGAACGTGCAACATCTGTTCGAACAATTCGCCCGAACAATGAGGAATTCCTCATGCCTGATGGTCGTCGTATTTTCTTGCTTGCACGTGGCCGCTTGGTTAATCTTGCAGCAGCAGAAGGCCATCCATCCGAAGTAATGGATATGTCCTTCGCAAATCAATTCCTTTCACTTTGCCGATTGGCAGAGGAAGGAGCCTCAATGGGCAAACAAGTGTATGATATCACAACCGAACAAGACCAAGATTTGGCAAAAACCAAACTGGAAACACTTGGCTTCGGTATTGATGTATTGACGGATGCTCAATTGGCATACCTTGATGATTACACCGTTGGAACGTGAGTGAGAGAATTTATCCAGCGTTCAACGCTGTTCACATACTCACCGAGTTTATGCTGTGCCGTTGAAGATAGCCAAGGCTTGTTCAACTGAAGCACCTTCACAGATAATAGCGTGGCAAGCCGCAGTCATACGAACAGCAGCTTCGGTTTCTCGTTGGTGAATATTTCGTCCAGTTGCAGCACCCATGCAATTTCCAACAGATATTTGGTCGTGAAGACGTTGTAAGAATGCATCAGCAGGAAGTGAGCCACCACCAGAGCAAATGATTCCACATCGGCCAGCAGCTTGGGCTGCGACAGCGAGTGATTCTGGTTGGGTCATTCCCGTAAATGCAGCAGGATAGTTCACCTTGGCAAAGTCTGCACCAATACATGCAGCAACACCAGCAGCACCAGAGATGAGTTGAGGGTCTTTTTCATCAGCAACAGCCTTGCCACGAGGATACATCCACACAACAGCAATCATTCCAAGTTCGTGTGCTTGTCGGATGAATTGAGCCGCTTCAGATAGCATTTCGTGTTCGAACTCGCTACCAATGTATATGGTGTAACCAATCCCGACAATGTTAATTCCGTTATGAGTCAATGCCATGACATCATCCATATCCCACATTGCTTGAGAAATAGGGTCTCTTTGACTTGTTTTCACCATGTGAGATTTTGAGTTTAATTTGACCAAATAAGGCAGGTCGGGATAATCTCGAGCATAGTGGGAGATAAGACCTAGTTGTCCCGCTAGAACACCGATAGTTCCAGCATCATGGCACCGTTGCCCGATCTCAAAAAGGTGGGCAGGGTCGTTTGATGTTGCAGGAATCTTCTTTTCACCATCGTAAAAATCATCATTCAAGTGTTCGATTTTTTGGTCACAGGCAAAAAGGTTCATTTTACCAGTACCCGCAGTTGCTGCATCCATATTCTGAACATAGGTGTCAATCAAATCATTGGGGACATCTGCTGGGACATTGTACTTCGACATCATATCACCTGTAATTTGGGCGAAACGCGCCGAGGACTTCAAGACTACGGCTTTCGACTCTGTTGATTTTTTCCCTTTTGAAGCGTGTTTCAATATTCTTTAAGCGGTGAGCGCAACGATTTGTGTGTTCAATAGTCGCCATCTTCTACAAATTGAATCAACAAATCAAACAATCCTTGGTCGGCGAATTTTTCGAATTCCGAGATGATTTTAAACGAAAGAATAATTAGTCCAATCGGAGATATTGTTCCCCAAATAGGAATCCATGCATACCAAGGTAAGGCTGAGTAGGTGAGCCATAATGGGAGGGCGAAGAGAAGTGTTACAACACCAAAAACCACAGATACCATGATGAGAAACACTCGTGCCATTCTTACTTTTTGTGGCAAATTGAATTTGTTAATGGAACTGTGTTGTTCAACCATTTCATTGACACCATTTAACCATTCTATATCGATGCGCTCCTCAAAGCTGCTTGCTTGTTCTTCTTTTTCCTTGCAGGCATTGAAAAAAGCATCAATTTGTTTTTCAGTACAACTATACGATTCGAGTTTTTTCTCAAGTGCTTCAACGGTTGGGTGTTGGTATTCACGGACACCCCAAACGGTTTTTGTATATGCAAATGTGATTTCATCACTTGATTGGGGCAGTTTTTCTTTCTCTTCTTGGGTTAATTCTTTGACTCCATTTGAACTGCTAAATGCACCTTTTATTGCGCCTAATACGAACAAAGCCGCAAGGACTGATGTAGACATGAAGACCAAAAGCGGGGGTAAAAAGGGTAGATAGTTTCCTGGGTCTACATCGATTTCATTTGGATTGTCAGAATTATAGGCAATATCCATAGTTGAATTAACGGGATGGTCTATTTTCCAAACTTGAGATTCAAAATAAGAAATTTCGTCCGAGTCCCTTATATTATAAATTGTATTATTTACCTCGAACCGAAGTTGGTAAGAAATTGTATATTGGGTACAGGTTGAAGTAGTATCTTCACTACTGCAATCATACTCATAAGACCCAAGTTCCAAATTAATAACCGTTGCATTTGTTATCTCCCAAGCCGCAGCATCTCGTTCCAGTTGAAAGTCATCCCAAACCACAGCAGGCCAAATGCACCCCAGTGAAAACAGAATCATTCCGGCGACCAGTAAACCAGCCGGGTGAGACGACTGTTTTCCACCAAGTGTTACTTCCATAATCGATGTCCAGAACTTCTACTACTTGACGGTAGTTTAGGAATAGAGGTATTTCTCTCGTATTACTGATGTTCAGCGTTTTGTCAACATAAATACTGAGAGACTGCATCGACTCAATTCTCTGTCTTCTTCTTCAGTGAGGTCAGTGAATTGTAAACGTTCAATTTCAAAAGAGGGTCCAAAGAAGTGTTCAACATCATGGTCGGAAAGAGCAAAAGGTGGCCCTTTCATCTCCTCTTTTGGATAGTCAAAAGTGACCATCAAACCCTTTGCATCTGCAGTTGTGAGTGCGAGTAATTGCTCGACATAGAGCGTTCGCAGTGATGGTGGAAGAGCAACCAAAGCCGCTCGGTCATACCAAGCAGAGAAAGGGGCATCATCTGGCTCAATTTTAAAGAAATCAGCTTGATAGATGTTGATATTTTCAGCCGTGAACTTTTCTCCGTTATTTACAGATACTTGATTCGGTATTTTCGCCCAATCTTCAAAGAATTGAATGACAGCTTTTTCGACAAATTCAACACCGGATATCCTGTGTCCTTGTTGAGATAGCCAATGCATGTCAAGCGTCTTGCCGCACAAAGGAACTAACACATGGCTCGATGTATCCAGTTGAAGTTTAGACCAATGTTCAGTCAATGCAGGGTTCGCCAAAGAGCGATGAAAACCGATACGGTTCTCATCCCATCGTTGATGCCATATCGACATTCAATCACTGGCCAGTAAAGTTCGCAACACGCTTTTCGACATATGCTGCAATCCCTTCCTTTGCATCACTGCTGTTGAACAGGGATGCTTGTAACTCTCGTTCAAGAGCCAAGTGGTATTCGAATGGAATCTCTGGTCCAGTTTGGCATGAACGCTTGATGTTTCCAACAGCCTTTACTGCCTTATTTGGTAGTGTGAATTGACTGCACCAGTCGAGAATATCTCGGCGGAAATCTTCAGCAGAGCCTTCCCAAATGTGGTTGATGAGGTTGCAACCATGTGCATCCTCAAAGGACATGAGTTCCCCAGTGACCATCATTTCAAGGGCCATTGCTTTACCAATTAGCCGGGTTAAACGTGCTGTTCCGCCAGTTCCAGCAAGCACACCGAGGTTGATTTCCGGAAGTCCGACTTTACCTGCATTCTTTCGAGCAATTCGAATATCTGCGGCCATTGCAATTTCGAGACCGCCGCCAACAGCGTGACCGTTGATTGCACAAACGACTAATTTCGAAGTCTGTTCAAGTCGAGAAAGAGTTTCATTGGCGTGAAGACAGAAATTGTATTTGAAGCCTGGAGTGACACTGTTTAGCATTTGAATAGATGCACCTGCAGAAAAGAAAGATGCACCATTTCCGGTCAAAACAATGCATGTAACATCATCATCGAATCGTGCTTTGACAACAGCAGTGTCAATATCGCACATCATTCCATGAGTATAGGTGTTTGGGGAACGGTCGTTTGCACCTTCGAGTGGGGCACCAGCTGAGTCCGAAGTTAGTTCGATAACTGCGATACCATTCGTAGTAACGCCGTAGTTTACGAGGCGGTTAGGCATTGGTTCAAGTTTGAGTCCGTAGAGGTCGCTCATACCCCGACCACAGGTATTCGCATTAAGAACAAATCGCCTATGGTACTTGAGAATTATTTTCAGTTTCGGTGTCTTTGGCGAATGATACCTTACCACCTTTTCTTCTGTATTCGTTCCATTGTTCGCCAACTGCAACCGCTTCAGGTGATTGTTCCCATACATCACGCTTGAGTGCTTTACGGAATGGCATTCGTCGAACACCTCGGCCCATCGATTTCGGGTCTTTTGTCAGCATAAATGGATTAACTATTCGATACAAAATACTCTTGAAAAGGGACGGGCGGAACAATTTTCCAATCCAAATCAACCCATCACCTCGCTTTTTCTGGTCTTTCATCCATGCATTGCACATTCTCTTGAACATTTTATCACCTACGCGATTCATTAGCCAACGGTTAGCAACACTGGTTCGGACATAAGGCATCAAATGCTTTCTAACATCCGCTTCATAGTCGCCTTTTCCAAGAATATCATTTGCCGCAAGAACGCCCGACCAAACTGCCATACGCATTCCAAAGCCCCACATAAAGTCTTGAAGCCCTCCAGATTCTCCAACGTAATATCTTCCGTCTTGTTTGTAGTTACGATTGATGGTGAAATCCCCTTTGCCGCCAACTCGTTTAATCGGTGTGCGATTGAGATTTGGATAGTGCGCTTCATACCAAGCAATTGTTTCATTGAGGAATCGGTCACTCTTCTTTTGCTTCCGCCATAAACAGGTACAAATCAATCCGATGCCATCAATGATAATTAGATAAGAATAGGAACCCGGGGCTAATTTATCGTTTAATTGGAACCCAATGTGGTTTGGATGGTCTGTTTTGAAAATCTCGCCATAGGCTACTGCAGAAGTTCCTTTAGGACCACAAGCAATAACCATACAGTCCTCTTCTTTGACTCGAGACTTGTAATGGATGTGTGCTCCAGCAGCGAGTGCTTGTCGTTTGAAACCTTGATCTATGGTATGGTCGGAAGTCCCACGTTCAACAATTCGATAGGCGACACTTGGAGTGGTCGCCTGCGTAATTACATCATCAGGATGGATTAGGTCAACAACATCAAATTCTGTAGCTTTGAATTCAGATAAATCAAAACCCCATTCTTTCAATTGGTCAAAAAAATCTACACCCATGCTCCAATTCTCGAGCGCTTGAAAATCACCATCAAACCGTGCGCCTGAATCATCACGAATATCATGAACATGGACTTCTTTACCCGCCTTTGCCAACACCGTTGCAGCGGCAAGACCCGAAAGCCCAGCGCCCATGATGTGGATGGCAGAATCCTCGCCCATGACCTTCCCCATACAAGCGTGAGGTTTGAATGATGCGTTACCTTCGTGTGACCATGCCGGGGCACATTCTCATTGAGGAAGCGGTTTCTGTGCTCGATGATGTTGCTTTGAAAGCAAAATTACCGATAGAGGGATGTGGTGCAGTTGTCTCCTTTTTAGGAATCACCCGTGGCAAAGAGGGCGATGCTGATGTGCTCAGACTCGAATTTGATGCTTGGCAAGAACAACTAGCCACTGTTTTGTATGGATTAGGGGAACAAGCGATTTCTCAATTTGGTGTTCGAGCAGTTGCTATGGCTCATCGTGTAGGGAGTGTTGGCCCTCAAGAACCGATTGTAGCGATACATGTAGCCAGTTCTCATCGCAAAGAAGCCTTCCAAGCCTGTGAATGGCTCATCGACGAACTCAAGAAGCAGGCGCCCCTGTGGAAAAAAGAAGTCACCAGTGAAGGCGAGTCTTGGAAAGCCGGACTCGGTTAAAGGAGAGATTATTATGGATACAAAAATTGAAGGCATTGTAGAAATAGGTTCCAAACCAATAGTTGAGCGACGAGCAACAGCGACAGGTCTTCTTAATCTCAGTCAAACTTCAGCCGAAGCGATTCAGAACAAAGCGGTCAAAAAAGGAGATGTGCTTGAGGCTTCGACCATTGCAGCGATTCAAGCAGTCAAAGACACCCCTCGAATTGTACCTCATTGTCATCCGATTCCCCTTGAAGGTTGTACAGTAAATTGGTCTTGGGAAGGACATTCTCTTCGCTGCACAGTTCACGTTTCAGCACATTATAAAACTGGAATCGAGATGGAAGCACTTACTGGTGTAAGTGCAGGATTATTGTGTGCACTTGATATGGTAAAATCACTCGAAAAGGACGAACAGGGGCAATATCCCGAAACATCTCTTTCAGAAATCAAGGTCGTAGAGAAATTCAAAGGCCAATAACTTCAATTCGTGAAATTATTGGAGTAAAACCTTCTTCAATTCATCCAACCTCTCATCGTAAAGACATTATTCTCTTGCCGAGTGGACACACCATGCGAGCAAAGGCCACCCTTCTTGTTCTTCTTGTAATGACCGTGTCACTTGCAGGTTGTTTTGGAGCAGAAGATGTGACACCAGAAGTAGAGATTGAACCTGAAATCGATCAGCGTATTTTTGTCACTAATGGCAGCGGCATGCCAGTTTCTGAAACACCAATTGAAATGGATTTCGTGTTCAGTGACGTAGGAGAAACCGGTAAAGAACCGAGTATCGGCATTACTTCAAGCGGTTGTATGTTTTTCATCGCCATGGAAAAACCAATGCGTTCATGCGACCATGGCGAAACGTGGGTGGATTCCAAAGACGTGACACAAGCGCCTTTCACCAGCGACCCATATGGTTGGGTGGATTTGGAAACTGACCGAGTATTCAATATTCACATGATGGGCCTCGAATCAACATGGATAGGTTGGTCAGATAACGATGGAGAATCGTGGCTTGGCAACCCTCATGATTCGGGGACAACCCCTCTAAATGACCACATCAAATTAGCGACAGGCCCTTGGGTTGACAGCGGATATGGGATTATAGGTGGACTTAATCCAACATACGCAACAGCTGTTTATTTCTGTTTCAATAAACTCGCAGGCATCTCTTGCTTCACCAGTTTTGATGGTGGAGCAACCTTCGAACTTGGAGGTAATATCGTTGGCCTTGCATCAACTAACGGAGGCCTCCATGGTGCAATTACAACTGCACCAGATGGTACAGTTTACCTCACTCCACGTGTTCCAACTCCAACATTGATTCTTTCGAAGGATAATGGTTTGTCCTGGGAAGAGCGGACAATGGGACAAGACGCTGGAACGCCAGACCCGCGCAAGAACTCGGAAGTAGCGACCGACAGTGAATCGAATGCTTACCATGTTTGGACCGGCGCTGACTTCGGCATCTACATGTCTCGCAGTACTGATTCTGGTGAAACTTGGGAACAGACCAGTACTCGTATCAGTCCTGTTGAAGTCATCTCGACAGCTTTCCCACAAGTCGACGCAGGAGACCCTGGTCGTATTGCCTTCACCTATCTTGGCAGCGAAGACGCTGAAGAATTGAACCAAACGGACATTGACGGAAACAACTGGAACGGCAACCCTCACTATGCTATGGCGAACGTTTCCTACGACATCTACGTCACCTACAGCCTCAACGCACTGGACGAGAATCCAACCTTCCACACTTACCGGTTGTCAGACGACCCTGTCCAAATTGGTAGCATGTGTTTGAACAGCGGTGATTGCCGAACCGATGAAGGTGGTTCAAACCGGAACCTGCTCGATTTCAACGACCTCACCATCGACCTTGAAGGACGAGTCTACATTGCTTTCGCTGACGGTTGCATCGATGCGTGTGCCGCCGGAAACAATTCACAACCAGAAGATTCCCGAGCCGGCCGTGGCTCTGTCTACTTCATGGGCAATGGCCCAAGTTTGTATGTTGAAAAAGGTGAATTGACATCCCCTGTCTCCCCACCGGCTGAATCATTAAACGCATCAACGCTCCCTCAAATCTGTGAAGCAGAGCAATGCAAAAGCGAAGACCAAGAAGTGTTAATGAATGACGAATGACCTCTTTGTTATTCATCAACGACTAAGAACTTCACAGTCAAGGATTAACTATGTTCAGCCAGTTAAACTTGAAGAAGCCTGAAAAGTGGCACCTTGCACTCTCACATGACAAATCCACTGTTCTTGAGAGAGCGATTGGGATTTTCTTTTTTGCAGGATTAACCGCATTATGCGCTCAACTTGCACTTCCAACCAACTGGACACCAGTACCATATACTTTCCAAACGTTTTCGGTCATGGCTGCCGGCGTGTACCTGCGAAGAAACGACGCATTCCTATCCGGTGCTGTATACCTCATTGCTGGTGCTGTTGGTGCTCCAGTCTTCGCCGGTGGAGCCAGTGGTTTGTTTTCAGGCTCCACTCTAATTGCTTCAGGAGGATATCTGCTTGCCTTCCCACTTGCCTCCGCTTTGATTGCAGAGGGCTTAGACCGCTCAAGAAAAGCAGGGTTTGCCGATATCAAGGCTCAAATTATGTGTTGGTCTCTTGCCATGATTCCGGTTTACATCTTCGGAACACTGTGGTTGGCCGAAGCCCTCAGTGTCGATCTAGCCCAAGCCTTTGAGTGGGGGACAAAGCCGTTTCTTCTCTGGGATTTTGGCAAGATTGTTCTTCTTGCATTGGTGACGACGAAAGTTTGGTCTTACGAACCTTTTGAAGAGGATTTGGACGAAGAAGTTGGCTTCATTGAGTAAACTCTCTGACCGTCGTTTCATACCGTTTCATTCATGGATGGGGCGCGCCCGTCTCAACGCATGGGCAGTGTAGGCGACCTCTACCACCACTTCTTAGAAGCCGTCGACCAAGCGGCTATTTCCAGCGCTGCTTGGCGTGGTTTAGGTGAGAAAGACAAAGCCGATGAGGCTGCAGTTGAAGCCATGCGTCGTACTTTTGATAATGTCCCTTTCGATGGGCGTGTCGCCATTGGCGAAGGTGAACGTGATGAAGCACCTATGCTCTACATCGGCGAAGAGATTGGAAGCATGGTAGGTGTAGCTGGTGCTGCACAAATCGATATCGCTGTAGACCCGCTTGAATGCACGAATAATTGTGCTTCAAATTCACCAAATTCGATTGCTGTTCTTGCTGCGGCCCCGCGCGGAACTTTACTCCATGCTCCTGATTGTTACATGGATAAAATTGCTGGAGGACCCGAACTTGTCGGTGAAATTAGTCTTGATGGCGGCGTTGCATACAATCTTGAACAAACAGCTGCTGCACTCGACAAACAAGTTTCGGATGTGCGGGTTGTAGCTCTTGACCGAGAGCGACATTCTCAACTCTTCAAAGAAATACGAGCCAGTGGCGCCCAACTTGAATTGATGGGTGATGGTGATGTTTCTGGAGCGATATGGGCTGCTCGTCCTGACGGCCCATTTGATTTACTCATGGGCATAGGTGCGGCACCTGAAGGTGTTATTTCAGCCACGGCAATCCGAGGCCTTGGCGGCGTGTTTGAAGGACGTCTAGTGTTCCGTTCTCCCGAAGAAGAAGCCCGAGCAGAGAACATGGTCGGTGATGATTTAACCCGTCTTTGGCAAGCACATGACTTGTGCAAAAGTGAGAACGCCATCTTTGCAGCGTCGGGAGTTTGTGAAGGTTACTTACCTGCCGCAATTTTAGGAGATACACACACTACTACATTCGGTGAAATAATCGATGTAGAGAGTGGGACAGTTCGCCATATTAAGACAACTCGCCATGTTTGAACAATTCGTGACCTTCAAGAGGGGCGGTACTGACACCTGCATATGGCCGTCCAACAAGTTCGCATTAAGGTTCGACTTCCTAAAGGTCATTGGGCAGGAGATGTGACTCGAAGTCATCCCTCAGCGGTACTACGTATTGAAGAACATATGCCGTTGGAAAAAGGCCGTGGGACCGCGCGTGCATCATGTGACGAGGACATTGCTACTACAGTGAAAGAACATCCTGGAATCGAAGATATTCGAATCCATAATCAACAGAACTTTGCAGTCGATATACGTGCAGGAGATGGTGGATTTCTCAAACCTTTGGTGAAAGTCGGTGTAATCCCTGATACTCCTTTTGAAGTTCGTGACGGATGGGTTGAATGGACAATTGCTTGTTCTCGGGATAAGGTGAGAGACTTACTTTCGAGATTTACTGCAGAAGGCATACCTCACCAATTGGTCTCAACAAGAGGAGTGACCATTCGCCTACTGACTCCACGTCAAAGAATAGTCTTTGATACAGCAATGCAAGAAGGCTTCTATGAAGTCCCTCGTAGAATCTCATTGACTGAACTAGCCGTGGTTCTAAAGGTGGCCAAATCAACTCTTTCATCTCAAATACAGCGGATACAATCAACCATCAACCACACTTTTTCCGAAGAGATTCGAAAGCGTAGCCCCTAGATGTTGTGCGGACATGTTCGCAAAGGCAATAAGGCGGGGTGGCGCCTCGGATGGACATGGACAGCCTGCCAAATACATGGGATGACTGGATTGCGAATTTTTCTGACTGGCAAGACCGTGTTGGTTTTAATCGGGAATGGATGGGAGATTTTGACCTTTCAATTCAATTTGATTGGGATCGTGCTGGTGATGTAATTGAATTTGGTGATTACCAAGGTCGTCCTAAATGGGAACGCTCACTACAAGTTCCACATCAGAGTATGCGTGATGCCTTGGTTAGTATGATTACCGTTCAGGGTGATACCGAATTTGCATCTGTCGAACAACAACGCCACCTATTGGCATCTGCTCCAACAGACTACGACCGCTATGCAGCAGCTCGTATAATGGCTGAAGAACAACGCCACGGATGGCAGATGGCTTATCTCTTGATGACTTACTTTGGACAGCAAGGACGTCGAGAGGCTCAAAAGTTACTTGAGCGAAATGCACAAGATGGGGATCGCTTACTTGGAGCTTTTAATCGACCAATGCCTCATTGGCTGGATTTCTTCTGTTACACCATGTTTGTCGACCGAGATGGAAAATTCCAACTTGGCATGCTTTCAACTTCGGCCTTCAAACCACTTGCGGCTTCTATGGGGCCAATGCTCAAGGAAGAGTCATTCCATCTGGGAACTGGCTCTAATGGTCTTCGGCGAGTCATAAAAGCAGGTGTTATTCCTTTGGACATGCTTCAGAGATTCATCAATAAGTGGGTTTCTACTGCCCACGATTTATTTGGTGTTGATGGATCGTCTTCTGCTCATTGGTCGTATGTATGGGGTATCAAAGGACGTTGGGATGAGCGTAAGAAACTCGAAGCAAACCTCGAAGCCGACAAGGAAGTCCTTAACGAAGAGGCACGAGGGCATTACCATACTGAAATTGTAGGTGAAGTCGGGAAATTGAACGGATATTTACCTGAAGGTAGTGCACATTTGACAGTTCCTCATGAAAATTTCAACCGAGATATTGGTGACTTCAAGCGACAACGCTACACTACGGAAGGAACACTATTCAAAGGCAGCGATGAAGAGTGGGATGCTTATGTTCATTCGAATCTTCCAACGGCTCAAGATGAAGAACAACTCAAAGAATTATTCAAACAAGAATGGGTTTCTAACAAACCACTGTCTGCTCGACAAATTGCTTCGGGCATCGGTACAAAGGCTTGAAAACTCATCATCTGGAGGGTTTTGATTGATTCCTATTTCTCTTTTTGGAATCAATGTGGAGAAATGTGAAGAGTTTTATTCTTCACTTCCTAGTTTAGTTGCCGACAGTGTCGATGATGAATTATATGCCAATTCTTTGTTCGCAATTGAGGGTAAATTACCCCTAGAACACATTCGAATAGCTGATACATGGGCTGAAAACACTCCCTTTTTGTGGCCCGAAGATATTAGTAATGAAGTTGAAATGACAATTCGAACCGCAAATTACCCCGATGTGTCATTACTTGAACACCTTTTGACGCTAGACAATGTCGATGTAAGACGAATTTCAATTTGGATGCATTTTTCTACTAATTTGTTTCCAATATATAGTGAAGCAGCGTGTGAAACATTGACACGAATGGGAGTTCCTACACCTTACAACCTCAAAGATATTGCAAGTTATGGTCTCTATGTAAATCGGCTTGAAGGATTAAAGTATTACGCTCCTGCTAGTGGTTTGCCTGAGATTGGATTACCTCGTTCTCGAATGCTCCAACTGGGATTGGAGCGATTTAAATGAGACATCTGTTGATTCATCTCAAATTGGGACTTGTTGCTATTATATGGGGCATAGGGTGGCCTGCTGGTCGAATAATTGCACAAGAAGTTGCACCTTTTGCAGCATCTTGGATTCGTTATGTTATCGCTGTCGCCCTCTTTCTTATCTATTTGAGATTCTCTGATAAATGGATAGTTCCAACGCGAGAGGAATGGAAACGCATTGCGTGGATTGGCTTTTTCGCAACATGCCTGTATCAAGCATTTTTCATGATTGGAATGAAATATACTGCTGCAGGTGATGCATCACTAATGGTTACCTTAAATCCATTTTTCACTGCACTGCTTGCTATTGTTTTTCTTAAAGAGGCCATGCATTGGCGCCTTGGGGTAGGAATTGGCTTGGGACTCGGCGGCGTTGCAATTTTGTTCCTATATTCACCAAATGTCGATATTCCTTTTTTCGAACGAGCCCTTGGAGACATCCTGATTGCTACCGCAGCATTTGCATGGGCTTGCAATACAATTCTAATGAAAAAGGCCATGACTGAGCCGGCATTGGATTCGGGGCGTTGTCTTTCTCCATTGCAATTGACGGTATGGTCTTCTGTTGCTGGGCTTTTCATGCTGACTCCAGTTATGGTTGTGGAAACTTGGGTTGTCGGCATTCCAACCCCTTCGACGAATGGTTGGATTTCAATATTATTCTTGGCAATTTTTTCAACAGTAATTTCGTATGTTTGGTTTGCTGATGGAATTTTAACTATTGGAGCAGGAAAGAGTGCTTTGTATGTCTATTTAGTACCAATTTTTGGAATTTTGAGTGGATACTTGTTACTAAACGAAAAATTAGGCACATCCCTCATTGCTGCCTTTATTCTAATTGTTGGCGGCGTTCTCCTTGCCCAAAGTAATCAGCCCTTATCCAAGGAACCATCATGAAGTTGAACTCCTTGGGCTTACCATGGAGATACGTTGTGTCGCTGTCATTGGTGCAGGAACGATGGGTGCAGGAATTGCACAAGTCTGCGCTCAAAGTGGGTGGAAGACAAATTTGTTTGACGCCTTCCCTGAAGGGCTTGAGCGTGGAATGCAGCGTATAGATGCGTTTTGGGACAAAGGTATCGCTCGAGGAAAAACAACCACTGAACAGAAAAGCGAATGGGCTGCTAATTTACATGCAGTTACAGATATGGCGACAGCGGTTGGTGAAGCCGATTTGATTATTGAAGCAGTTCCTGAAATTCCTGAACTCAAGCATTCTATTTTTTCAGAGTTAGATCGGTTAGCCCCTTCACATGCGATTCTTGGAACCAATACATCTTCTCTTTCTATTGCCGAGATTGCTGCTGCGACTTCACGCCCGCACAATGTTATCGGAATGCATTTTTTTAATCCAGTTCCTATTATGAAATTACTTGAACTAGTGCGACATGATTCCACCAGCCAAGAGACCATTGCTGCAGCACAGGCTGCGGGAGCAGCAATGGGTAAAACCACAATCTTGGTCAAGGACATCCCCGGATTTGCCACAAGCAGGTTGGGCGTGGTTTTAGGTAATGAAGCCATTAGAATGTTAGCTGATGGTGTGGCCAGTGCAAAGGATATTGATACGGCAATGGTTCTTGGCTACAAACACCCAATGGGGCCACTTGCACTTACTGATTTAGTTGGGCTCGATGTTCGGCGCGATATTCTCAAAAATCTTCAATCATCATTCAACGACGATACCTATGCACCTCATCCTTTGCTTGAAAAATTAGTTGCAGAAGGACGTCTTGGGAAGAAGACAGGCATCGGTATTTATGACTGGTCAACAGGAGATGCTGAAGAAACTGAATTACCTGAATGACCTAATGTCGTTCCACAATGTTTGCAGTATTTTGCATTGAAATCATGACCTTCTTTTGAACATTCCATGCATGCGCGAGTGCTAAATTCTCCCGCTTTGATTAATTCGGTTGAGATGATTCCTGTTGGGACAATAATCAAACTGTATCCCATTACCATGATGAACACCGCCAGAGATTTGCCAAGTGCAGTGGCAGGAACAGTATCACCGTAGCCCGTACTAGTCAAAGTTACAATTGCCCAATAGACGCTTTGAGGAATGGATGTGAAACCATTGGTCGGCCCTTCGACAAGGTACATGCCGGCGCCACTGATGAAACTCAGGATTGTGACGGTAGTGAGAAACACAACAATTCGTGAACGGGATTGTAAAATAGCAGTGCCGAGAATTGTAGCCTCTCCAACATACCGTGTTAATTTGAATACCCGAAACACTCTCAAAAGTCGGAAAGCACGAATGATGAGAAGGCTTTGTGCTCCTGGGACAAAGAGGCTAAGATACGTTGGAATGATTGCCATCAAATCAACAATACCGAAAAAGGAGGTTGCATAGCGTATTGAATCACGTGTGATGTAAAGGCGGATAAGATATTCAAAGGTAAACAGAAGCGTGAAAAACCATTCTAAAAAGACCAGTTGGGTGTGGTATTTAGCATCAAAAGAAGAAACACTTTCCAGTGATACAGCAATAATCGAGGCTACAATAGAGAGCATCAAAGCCGCATCAAAGTAGGTTCCATACTTCGTATCGGCTTCAAAAATGATTTCATGCATTTTTTCGCGAAATGTCCTTTCAGGTGCATTAGTCTGCTCCATTCGGTTCACTCCGGTTGAAAATTAGGTTTTCTCTTTTCGATGAAGGCAGTCACGCCCTCTTTGAATGCGGCAGTTGTTCCTGCGGCTTCTATGAGCGTCCGCTCATGCTTAAGATGGGTTTCGAAATCATGAATCGATTGGACATCGAGTAAATGCTTCGTCGCTTCTTTTGTGTGATTACCCCATTGACTCCAACGCCCGGCCATCTCGCAAGCCGCATCAATGAGATTTTCATCTCCAACCAACGCATCAATTGCACCAACTGAAACACATTGCTCAGCATCCCAAATCTCGTTTTCAAAAAAGAATCTTCGACTCACTTGATTGCCGACCAGTCGAGGTAAGAGCCAAGTTGTACCGCCATCCGGTGACAGTCCCATACCCGAATAGGATGCAGCCATTTTTGCTTTTGGAGAAGCGATTCGTGCATCACAAGCCAGAGCTAACCCAAGTCCACCACCAGCACATGCGCCATTGATGGCTGCAATGGAGATGGTTGATGATTGTCGCATACGAATTAGTAAGGGATGAAGAAGTCCAGTCAAATCACGAATTAATTGAGGCGCATCTTCATCTTCGATTGACTGAGCAAAAGCATGAATGTCGGCGCCGGCTGAGAAGAACTTTCCTTCTCCAGTTAGCACGATTGCTCGAACATGAGGGTGGGTAAGTCCAGCATCGATTGCTTGAGCAATTTGGGGAAGAAATTCCCGAGAGAAAGATTGGGTGGCTGATTGTCCAGAAAATTGAATCAAACGTATTCCATTCTCAAGTTCAGTTGATGTTACGGACATGGTACTTCCTCAAAGTTTGATGTTAACGTTCTTGACTTTAGTGTAGAATCGAAGCGCATCTTTACTTTGCTCAATACCGATACCAGATTGCTTCCATCCGGTAAATGCAGTTTGAGGGAACGTAATGGGGTATTCATTGATGGAGACCATTCCGCTTTCTAATTCACGGGCCATATTGTGTGCTCGACTCAAGTTATTTGTCCAAATCCCATTTAACAATCCAAAAGGAGAGTCATTGGCTAATGCTAATGCCTCAGCATCCTCAGAGAAAGTAGTTACAGCCAAAACTGGCCCGAATAATTCTTCATTGAACAAGAGATTTTGATTGTCTATTCCAGTTACAACAGTTGCTTCCATAAATGCTCCATCGCCTTCAATCTCTTTCCCTCCACAGACAACAGTTCCACCCATGGCTAAACCTGCCTGCAATTTTTCCATGACTTCAGCACGGTGATTTTGATGAACAAGACTTCCAATTCGCACGCCTTCTTCCATTCCAGGTCCGACTTTCCATTTAGCGACTTCAGCCACGACTGCATCGACCAATTCATCGTGTACATCTTCATGAACAATGAGTCGGGAACCAGCCCAGCACATTTGTCCAGCATTCATGAAAATACCAAAACATATCGCTTTGGCAGCGTATCGAAGGTTGGCATCTGAAAAGACGATATTTGCACCTTTTCCACCTAGTTCAAGGGTGACAGGAGTAAGATTTTCACTGGCTTTTGCCATTACGGTTTGTCCGGTAGGAACACCACCGGTGAGGACAATACCATCGACGCCTTTGTGACCAGCAAGAGCATCACCAATTAGACCGCCAGAGCCTGTTATAATTTGGAGAACACCCGTTGGAAGTCCGACTTCTGCTTCTTCCATTGCCCTTGCCCATGCGAGTAGGGACAGTGGAGTCCATGATGCAGGTTTTGCAATCACGGTGCATCCGGCTGCTAGAGCAGGAGCAATTGAACGAATAGCGAGTTGGAGCGGAAAATTCCAAGGAATGATGTGAACGGTTACACCAAGAGGTTGGCGTAATGTGTAGTTGAGGCGGTTTCCTGGAACAGGTATTGTGCTTCCTTCAATTTTATCTGAAAGTCCAGCAAAGTATTCTAATGTCCACGCACCATAGCGAATTTCAGACAAGGCTTCACGAAAAGTCTTGCCATTATTATTGGATTCTAATACTGCAAGTTCCTTTGCTTTGGCATAGGTTGCCTGTGCCATTTTGTTGAGAATACGTCCACGTTGAGCAGGGTCCATATTTTTCCAAGTTGTGTCGTTGAAAGCAGCCCTAGATGCTTCCACAGCACGGTTAACATCACCAAGAGTTGCTTTTGGTGTCGTCGCCATGATATCACCTGTAGCGGGGTTGAGAATATCGGCTGTCCCACCATCTTCTGCATCACACCATTCACCAGCAATCGACATTTGTTCTGCGCTCATGTTCCACTCCAAGCGTTATCCCCTCAAAGGTATTCGCTTGCTAAGACTTGCTTTGAAAGAAAGGTGAAGCAATGGCTACAGTAGAAAAGACTCTTGAAGCGAGTTCACTGTGCATACAGTATGGCTCGAGAGATAGGTTTGGCAGAAGCGGCTGCTCGGACCATTGCAGACCGCGCCCCTCGCCTTCTGGTTATCGCTGGAGCAACAGGTACTGGAAAATCTACAGCATCGGTGCAACTTGCAGCAAAGAATGGCTTTGCTCGACTTCTTTCAACCGATGCAGTTCGAGAAATCATGCGTTCATGTGATGAGGAAAGAAGCGAACCTTCTCTTCACCGTTCATCTTTTTCACGAGGAGACTCTGGAGAGCCTGTCATCGATTGGTTGGATTCCTGTCAGGCAGTCGAAGGAGGAATCGTTGCGACCATTGACCGGGCTCGGCGCGAGGGAATTGATTTGTTGATAGAAGGGGTTCACATCAATCCTAGTGAGCGATTACTTCGCAGTTGGCGTGAAGCAGGTGGAATTGCGATTGGATTGGTGATGATGGTTGGTGAAGAAGACCGGCATCGCTCAATGATTCGTTCACGAGATGCTCATTCATTCCGACGTGCAGATCGCTATTTGGCTGCATTTACTCGGATTCGTGCAATTCAAGATGGATTGATTGAACGGGCTAAAATTGCTTCTTGGCCAATTGTTGACTTATCAAGAGTTAGCAAAGATACTGAACGCATCGAGCATTTGATGGACTTGGCTTGGAATGAACATGTTCAACGTCGCTAAGCATGTGCCACATCAAAGGCGATAGGGATTGTAAGCATTGCAGAGCCATCAGAAATTCCTAATTCTCCAGAGAAATGAAGTATAGTTGGCGAGGTTTCATTCACTTGAATATCGATGAGTTTGATTTCTACTCCACGTAGTTCACCATGGTAGAGTATGTCATCGTGGACACTTTGAAAGGCGAGTTCTCCTGCTTGAAGTGGTTCAAGTCCACCATTTATCCATAATTGTGTGCGCGCTTGGGTAAGTTCCGGAACGGCATCCACAACTTCCTGTGAAGTTACCAATACGCCATCAGATGCGGTATCATGTGGCATTGTGAGTCCTGCGACTTTGACTCCGAAGATGGCCATAGAAAGCAAAGACATTAGCAAGACTACGCCAGTTGCAAGTAACATTTGTCCTGCATCTCGGTCTTCATGTGATGAATTAGAAGAAGTGGGACGCATCATGCACCACCTCCGCGGTTCCAAACATCAAGAGTAACCGACCAAGAATGTTCATCGATAGCGAGGAGATGATGAACAGTTACCGTCTCTCCCGAAGGTGTACCTGTGTTGCCATAAGGTACGGAAGTTCCGCTGTTCTGTGCCAACCAACAATTCGCTTCCTTTCCTGCAGCAATCTGATTTTGCAGGATAAGACAGGCTTCATCAAGTTCTCCATTTTCCAATAATTCACTCAATCTGTTTTCACCCGATACTTCGGCCTCAAGACCCAAGCCATATCGAAAAGCATCATCTCCAGTAATTTCTAACGCCGCATCGTGGGCAACAGAAGGTGCATCTGGAACATGAATCCGGATAAGGAAGGTGGCTGACATGAAGAAAAGCCAAAACAAAGTCAGCATCTCGAGGATGTGTACTTGAGCATCTTCTTCATGACGCATTTAATCACCCAAAGGACATCGATTGAGGTACGAAAGAACCCGAAGAAGGGTTCAGCCCTGGCACTTCAGTAACTCCAATCAAATTTGGCGTAAACGCCAAGAAATTGAAAACAAGTAAAGAGACTATAATCATCATTCCCGAGTGTTTGAATCCTGTTGAAAATCGACCAGTTGACATCAATCCTGCCATTGTGCCATTTCCGACTGCTTGCATTGTTACACCATAATAAAATACGGTCAAGAAAAACAAGGGGTCGATGTTTCGAATGGTCATGTTTCCAATTGTTTGGCCACCACTGTCTCCAGCGTCGCCACCACTGGAGTTTGAACCAGCAATAGCAGGAATAAAGACAACTGCGAGTGTGACAATGACTCCAAGGAAAACGAAATATGAAGTCCAAATAACCGCAATGTATGATCCAATCGCTCGTTTCCGTTCTCCTTCAAGGAATTTTAATTCACGAGAATCGTTTGCAGCTGTGACTAGAATATCCGAGATTTTTCCTCCCGCACGATCTGCTTCTGCAATCAATGCAATTGCTCTTTGAACAAGTGGCGTTCCGACGCGGTCAGCAAATAGTTTGATTACATCACTAAATTTAATTCCCCAACTGAGTTGGTCTGACATTTTCTTGACTTCGTCATTCAATGCACCATATTCGGAGGTAGCAAGTGTTTGAATCGCGACGGTCATTGACAGACCACCTTTCCAGTATTCTGCTAAATCTCGTAAGAAATCAGGGAATTTTTCTTCGACTTCGTTCTTGGCATTCTCTACCCGTTCCCAGTAATAGGAGGCAGGGTAGATGGAGAAAAAGAACATCAATCCAAAGAAGTTGAGGAAAATAAAGGGGCGAAGTGATTTCGCTCCTAAGTTTACTTCTGGTCCAAGCCAAAACGACTTATTGTTCATGTTTGAAGGAATTCCATCAAAGTAGTGAACAGTCATGTCAAAGGAAACCGATGAAAGTCGCTTCCCCTCCTCCTTAGAAAATACAACGAGTTCATATCGAGTATCGGGGGGTATAGAGGCTATCTCAATTTTACAATTCGGGTCGGTACCGTCGAATTCTGTAGTTCCAGAATAATCACCCAATACATCGCCATCGCTGGAACGAATGGCAATGATATAATCGGTTTGTGTATCTGAAGTGACACTACAATTTACCCATAGAGGTTGAAAAACAGCCACTCCGCCAGTTTGTTCAGGGCCGACACCAGGAACATCGAAATTTTTACCTTGTTTACTAACCGACTTCCATTCTTCACCTTCCCAAACGACACGATCAGGTGCATCTTGGAGAATTTGACATGATTGATTTGCAGCATAATCCGGTTTGACATTGGTGTTGAAATGTTGGCCCATAGAGTTGCCTTGGGAATCTTGTGCAGTCATTCCACAATATAAATTGGTAAACATTGGTTCGCCGTTCGTTGTTGGAATAAATCCTGAGTTTGTAGCCCAAAAAGTGGCAGTTCCCAAACCAAGTAAAATAGATACGAAGAGAATGGCATACAGTTTTGTCAAAGTAGAATCATCCTTTGGTAGGTCAAGTTTAACAGTAATTTTCACCTTTTTCCGCGCCATATATTCACCTCCTCTCACATTTCTTGTTCCTTACTACTTGTCCAAACTAATATTGCATATGCAATGTGAATCATTGGCACAAAGCCAAGAACAATTCCATACAACATGCCTTCAGACATTTGTGCACCCGAGCCTGAAACCCAGAACATAATAACCAACATAACAATCAAAAACAGAGGCATAGCCACTGCAACTACAATGTATGATTCAGCAAGCAGAGCGATTGATTCCAAGAACATCTGCAATCTTGTTCTGTTTTCACGCATGTAATGCTCTGCCCGATTTAAGAAATATAGCTTAAGTTGACCACCAGCAGTTAGTGTCCCCACCATCCCTTGGAAAAACTCCGTCAACCAAACTGAAGCGGCCCTATCAACACTCATCTTCATCGCTGTGATTAAGTCATAACCAAGTAAGGTAACATCTCGGTAAACCATCGCAGCATCATCGGCGACATCTCCATAAATATCTTTATTCATTGCAAGAGATCTGAAAATCTTTGATGGTGTTGCATTTGCTGCAGACATTGCAGCAGTGTAAGATGCAGCATAAGGAAGATATTTCTCAATCATAGTTCCACGACGTTCTGCTTCACGTTTTGCACCACCTTTGTTGAACTTATATGCACTATAAGGGATGATAAATCCTCCAAGGGATACAATTAGTATTTTCAAAATTGGAGGGAACACTTGGTATGCAAAAAATTCACATCCATTTCCGGGTTTTGTTGGGTCGATTAAATCCTTATTCCAATATTCCCATTCAAAACAATATGAAACTGTGTCAGGGTCTTGGATACTTTCCCAAAATGCGATTACGCCAATGTCGGGGATGAAAAATAAAGCGACAAAACTCCAACAAACCAATGTAATTGCAATCGAGGTGATGATAGTTGTTGCAAGATATACTTCGGGCATCATTGGCATTGAACCTTTGACTAAACTATCTGACAATTCCTTGTCTCGACGGGCTCGTTTCCGAAGTAAACGGCCGAGGAGGCGATTACTAATCCTCTGCCATGCGGTCAAGTCCATTGAATCACGCTCTTGTATTCTTTTCAGCGAAGCCCATCTACACGAGCCAAGATCTCAGTTGGCCGCACATAGTATTCTGTTACAATTTGAGAAACTTGGTCGGCTTTTCGAATATCGTTCAAAACCATCCACTCCAATATTCGTTTTCTAGTGCGCAGTTCCCGACGCATATCATCTTGAGAATAATTGAGTTTCACCATAATCTTCTCTAAAACATAGGATTTGCCGCTAAAGATGAAATCGTCGGTGTTTACATCCCAACGAAATACTTCATTGGTGATGATTTCCAGAGAGTTAGGGTCGATTCCAACAATCTCCACCAACTGCTTGGCCCGTCGAACACGTCTTCCATTAATACGAGTCTGGATTTGAATTACACATGCTTCCAAAGCTGGTAGAAGAACACGAGGTATGTCAATCGGTTTGTTTTCTAATCGGTGAACGAGAGAAGGGACAGAATCGGCGTGCACTGTTGAATAGGCACAGTGACCTGTAGCCATTGCCTGGAACAGAACGTAGGCTTCAGCACCACGAATTTCACCCACAATAATGTATTCTGGCCGCTCACGCAGTGCTGCTTTGAGCAACTCGAATTCTCCGATCACTCCTTCTGTTGATTCTCCACCGAAACCTTGCCGAGTCAAACCTGGAACCCAGTTTGGTTGAGGAATGTTGACTTCACGGGTTGATTCAATGGAGACAATCTTCATTTGCCAAGGAATGAAAATACACATTGCATTGAGAGTAGTAGTCTTTCCGGATGCAGTTCCTCCGACAAACAGCATCGGAACTTCATTTTGGAATGCAATCCAAAGGTAGGCAACCATCAAAGAAGACATGGTGCGGAATGCCACGATATCTGCTGGCGAAAACGGGTCATCTTTGAACCGTCGAATACAGAAAGCCGAACCTCTAGTCGAAATTTCATGTCCTAGTTTCATAACAATTCGAGAACCATCCATCAATGTAGCATCCAGCAATGGGTCTGCAACAGAAATGTGCTTTCCACAACGTTGAGCGAGTTTGATAACATAGGACTCTAGTTCATGATCAGTATTCCAAACACAAGTTGTTTCCACCGATTCGAATTTCCGGTGATAGGCAAAGATCGGCACACCGGTGCCGTCCATGGAGATATCTTCGACGTTAATGTCGTTCATTAGAACATCCATTTGCCCGTACCCGATAAGGTCGCGGCGCAAATAATAGAAAATTTTTGACTTTGATTTTTTGTTAATTTTCATGCCATAGGCTTTGATAACTTTATCCATAGCAGTACGAATGTATGCCTCTGGGTTTGCATCAATCTCTTCGATATTTGCTGTAAGAGAACGAATAAATATGTCAAGAATTTCATCACGGTATTCTTGTTCTCTTTTGGTCATCGGTGGTTCGATGATTTGGTAGATGATATTGAGTGTTTGCTTGTCACGAACAATGCGAGCAAAGGCGTGCGGTGGCAAGACTGGATACTTGTCAAGTTCGTCGTATTGGGCACGTTGTTTTGCCCGTTGACGCTTGCCTCCACCTTTGTTTTGTTTTCTCGCCATACGTGCACCCTCTGCCGAAGCAATTTATCACAGGCTATGGCCGACTATAACACTTGGGTGAAAAACGTACCTAAAATCGCCGCCCTGTGGTCCAATCGCAATAACGGCAAAACACCTCAATACAAACAGAGATAATTCTTAGTTTTTGAACGATTCAAGCCAGGCGAGGCAAGAGTCTCGAAAGAGAGGGAGTTCGACATTATTATCGATAATAAAATCGGACTCAGCAATGATTTGTTCCAGCCCCCAACCCCGTTCACGGGTATCACGGACCTCAAATGCTTGGCGATCGCCATCTTCTGAACGCCCACGATTTTGAATTCGAGAAAAACGTGTATCGGGAGATGCAACCACTGCCAATGAATAGAATTGTTCGCCCCAACGCTGTTCAAAAATGACCCGTTCAGCAGTCCCTCGCATTCCTTCAATCAGGACGATAGGGTGTGACTCAAGGTGGGAATCCACAGCATCGGACAATCGTACTGCAAGAACATCTTCCCCATATTGAGCGCGTAATTGGGCTGCGATTTCACCAAAAATCCCAGGGCTTTCTTCAAGTTCTAAACGTTTCACTTCGGCACGCACCATGTCCCCCATTGAAAGGACAGGGATGTTGTTTTCAGATAGAACAGAGGCAAATTCTCCTTTTCCTGAACCCGGCATTCCGCATACTGCAACGACTCGGGCCATGTTTGAAGGGCGGAGTCGAACGCTCATCAAGATACCTCTATTTGCGTATAATTGATGGCGTTTCAATTTGAAAATTCAGCATGACCCCATCGACGGTCCATCAGTTTCCATAACAAAGCCGAGGCGAAGATCAAAGCAACTGAAATAGCAATCATGCCTATGTAACCTTGTTCGACCATGCTCTGGTCATACATCGAAGCGGTTGCAGCAAGTCCATCTTGGGAGGCGCGTTCCCACCAATTACCATACAGAGACACATCACCTTGAGTGAATGAAAGGAGGAATAACAACAGTAAAGGAATCACAGTTCCTATCCAAAACCAAATCATAATTGAAGCATCGAATATGGCTTTATTTGGCCGCAACCCCATCAAGAATGCAGTCAATGCGACGATGTAAATTGAATTTGCAAACATTACAATAATGCTGGTTGGTAATGCACCCCATTCATCAAGTCGCCACGCCATGAGAACAATAAAAATTAGAGAAATCCATGAAGTAGCAAGGAAATAGACGACAACTTTGGCACGGATAAGTTGTGGGACGCGCAGGGGGAGTCCATTCATGAATTCTGGAGAGTCCAAAATCGTCAACCACGAGTAGAAATTAAAACCGAAAAAACCGAGGAATGGTGCATAAGAAAGTAAATTTATTGGAATTGGCGCTTCAGAAAAATCAACGAGCCATGCCATGCCAAGCAGCACCAAAAGAGGGATTGCATACGAAACAGTCATCTTTTTTATCGAACCCGAACGGAACAAATCGACAAATTCTTTTGCTACAATGAGGCGAATTTCACCCTTGCCAAGGAATCCTAAACGTTGGTACATTGGCATGAAGAGTTCTGTTCTCTCCACGACAGATACATCAAAATCATCGATAATGAGTGCAGATGAGATGAGTCCAACTATCAAACAGGCAAGTAATGCCAGTAGAGCAGAGAGCATATTCTGTGTATTTTGAACCCCTAAGCCCCAAAGTATCGAGCTAAGGTCGAATTTTCCGAGACCAATTGCAATTCCCAACGCAACCACTAACAGTGGTCCAAAAATAGTGAATGGCCGGCCCCTCATCCACAGAGCAGAAGCCAAGAAGGCGATGGCAAGGCCTTGTGCCAAGGTGATAATCATAGCGAGCCACGTCCATGGTACACTCGACCATTCCAATGGAGTTAAAATTCCAGCAAGTGATTCAAGTAAAATCCCAATCGCCATACCTGCTACAACTGGTGAAAGTATCAATACGACATAGAAGCATAAATCCTTGATAAAATAAGCAAAATGAGCCACTGAGTTGGGGAGTGGTTGCAATGCTGGTGCTGCTAAAAGATAATTTTTGGTTCCAGCACGTTGAACAATTGCATCATGTCCCATGAAGGCAAAAGTACCCATTCCAAGACTAAACATCAGCAATGGTAGGTGTAAAGCAAAGCGTAATTCTTGCCAAGTGAATGTCTTAGATTCAATATCGGAAACTTGTGCCGACGAATCGCCGACAAGAAATTGTAAACCAATGGTAGTAATTGCCGTTACGAGGGCTAATAGTAGCGGAAATAGCACCATTTGACGTTTTTTAGCGAATTCAAGACTCTTCCGCCCTTCCTCTTTGAACATCACAAGAAATGTCGCAGAAAATGCCTCCCATCCTCGCAACGGTTCATGCAATTGTTGTTCGTGAGCACTGGTTCCCAATGGGCGATTAATCATCGATTGGTCATCGATAACTTCATCCCAATCGCGAGAAACAACGTTCACTCCAGGCACGTTCACTCCTCCTCAGAATCCCCGTCTTTGACACCTTCATCACTGAAGCGCTCCACTTCTTCAATCGAACGTCCGACCAATCGGATAAAGACATCTTCAAGTGTTTCTTCATCAGATTGTTTGAGGCCTTTTACCGTTCCAGCAGCAAGCACTTTGCCGTTGTTGATAATAGCCATACGGTTACACATTCTTTCAGCCATTTCAAGAACATGTGAGCAAAGAAAAATGGTTCCACCATTTTTCACATGTTCTAGAAGCCACTGTCGGCATTTTCGCTGATATATCGGGTCGAGGTTAGCAAATGGTTCATCGAGGAACAATAATTTTGGTTTGTGAATAAAAGCAGCTGCAAGCATTACTTTTTGTCGCTGGCCTTTAGACAAATCTTTGCACATTGTGTCTCGTTTCTCTTCCAATCCAAACCAGTCAATCCAATGTTTGACTTGTTCGCTAAGATTCTCCACTGTTCGCAATTTTGCAACAAATTCAAGGAATTCAACAGGTGTTAGAAAGGACGGTGGCGATTCTGATTCGGGTACAATACCAATATTCGCTTTGACTTTTTGTGGGTCGGTAACTGCATTTACTCCAAGTACTTCGATTCGACCCTTACTTGGTCGCAGTTGTCCCGTAAGGAGTTTGATGAAGGTTGATTTTCCCGCCCCATTTGGCCCGAAAACGCCAAAAAATTCACCGGCGTGAACTTCGACATTAAGGGGGTGCAAGGCTACAAAATCTCCGTATTTCTTGGCCATGTCTTCAGCCATGACAAGAGGGGCAAGTGATTCAACCATGGGCTTACCAAACCGTCGTGGTCTTTGAGTTCTTGGTTTCTACATGATGAATTGCAATATTCAATCGGTCGGTGAAATGATGAACCGATACCGACTGGCATTGGCATGGGCGCACCGCAGACCGATGTACTTTCAATCGAAGAATTACCAATCAATGAGCAAAAAGATGTGGGCTCAATTGCATTGGTAACCATCAACCGTCCAGATAAACTCAACGCATTGAATGATGAGGTTATGTCTAGTTTGAAATCGATGGTAGCTTGGGTTGAAGCGACAGATTCGATCCGAGTCGTTGTTCTTACAGGCGCACAACCAAATCAACCACCCGAAGGGAAGCGAGCTAAACCTAATGCCTTTGTTGCCGGTGCAGACATTACCGAATTTGTCGGGAAGCGTAGCGATGATATCCGTGTCATGTTTGCAGACAATGCAGTTGAAGCATTATGGAACTTAAGTAAACCAACTATCGCCATGGTCGACGGTTTTGCTCTTGGCGGAGGATGTGAAGTTGCTTGTTCTTGCGATGTGCGAATTGCCAGTAATCGTTCACGATTCGGAACGCCAGAAATCAATCTAGGTTTGATTCCAGGATACGGAGCAACTCAACGCTTAGTTCGCCTTATCGGATATGGTAAAACAATGGAAATGGTGATGACCGGAGAGATGATTGATGCTGACGAAGCACACCGTATTGGCTTGGCAAACCATGTTTGCTCACCAGATGAACTTAGAGAATTCACATTGAATATGGCTCGTCTGATTGGGAGTAAATCTTCCAATACATTACGCGTTGGAAAGGCTACTATTCGTGCAGCGCTTGATGTAGGACTGACAGAAGGAGTTGCACTTGAAGCAGAAGCTTTTGCAAGTTTATTTGATTCCAAAGACAAAGAAATTGGAGTCAATGCCTTTCTCAATAGAGAAACTGCAGAATGGGAACATCGATGAATTCTATCGAAACAATTCAAATTCTCAATTATTTGTTTAGCCTATCGGCTGGTAGTGAGGGGTATCGCCCCTCAGCGGCGGGGTGGCTTTACGCCAAGGTTCTCAACAACGGTAGCCGTTCTTTCGAGCGAAATCACGAAAGTGTGCCATATGTACAGCATTCTTGCGAACAAAAGAACGAGGGGCAACTCCTTCCCATCGACCCAAAAGTTCGTTCCAGACACGGTCGCACACAGTACCTTGAAGGCTTGCAAGCAATCGAAGATTGGTTGCCATCTTTGCAGCATCATTTGGACAGCAAGGTCCAACATTACGTGCTTCTGCCTTCTTGTTTCGTTCCTCAAGTTTAGCAGCAACCCATTCTAGACGGATTTCTTCTGCGCGAGGGTTGTTAGCTGTAGCTGGGCCCTTCTTTGTGGTAGAGCGACCATTTTTTCGGTTGCCAGTTCTTCGATTCTTCCCATTGTGGTGGGGATTAATGTTACGGTTTGTTCTCATTTTTGTATTTCTCCTGATTTGATTATGGCTTTGCCATGGCTTAGCCAATCATCGCATCTGTATCGGAGCATTATACAATCATGATTTCACCTGTGAATTATTATGTTTGAGAGGGTATCTAGTCGCTTCCTCGGCCAACATTATTACTTGGAACCCACTCTATATAAAACGGGGCTGGGTATGCCCAATTTTTCTCGAAAAATCAAAATCCAACGACAATATTCCAAGCCACCACAAAGATGGCTACATCGGCACAAGCATGGGTTATCCAGGCAATCCAAATACTTCGATATTCAAGATAAACCCATGAAAAGACAGCACCTCCGATGAAAACACCTAACGATGCAATTGCGGTCCCAAGAGGATCTAGGAAGAAATACAAAGCAATGCTGTGATGAAGGGTAAAAATGGCCGATGATAATAAGATTGGGCGCCATTTACCGCCAATCAATTGCTCCAATTTAGAAGTGATAAACCATCGGAAAACGTATTCTTCCAGAACAGAATTGATGAATACCCAAAACACAATCGCTGCTGCTAAGTTCCAAGGAACAGTCAATCCGACGGGATGGAGAATAGATTTGAGTGCATCCGGTTGAAGCATTTTTTCTCCAAGCCAAAAATAAGCAAGCCAGACGACAATCATCATACCGAATCCAAGGAGAAAAGCCATCCTCCACCCACCTTTTTCTACTGGAGACCAAGAAAAATCCTGTTTTTCAATTCGCAAATGCCAATAAACTGGTAAACCAAACATCCAAATTTTTGTGAAGATAAACACAATTACTGCCAAAGTTCCAGCCTTAAATGCAAAACCAGTAGTGACAGAGATACTTGGCGCAATACTGACTAAAATAAGTCCCAAAACCGCAATATTGCGTTTTGAAAGAATAATTTCAGAATTTTCATTAAGGCTCGATGACACTTTGACTCAAAGCGTTGTCAATTCTATTGCTCTTCAATGTTGACACGAATATCGAGTCAATTATTCATTTCGTCTTTCAATTGAGCCAAAGCATTACTAGCATTTGGAATCGGAAGTGGAAGGCCAAGTGGTGTCCCATCTAGTCCCATAAGTGGGGGAAGTGGTTTTCCATCTGGACCTAATAGTTCTGGCAGTTCAGGTTCTTTTCTACTTTGCACTTTTTCAAAGCCATCATCAAGAGCAGTTCGGAGTTTCAAAATCCGAGTCTCATCAATGCGAATAAAAGAAGCTCCATAGATGTGACCAGATTCAGGATTCTCGGGTGTGACCAAAACGGATTGCCCGTGACCAGGCGTTTGTAAAAGAGCCACTAAGTCTTCTCCAGCAGTTTGCTCTTCCCACATGCGTGCGGTTGATGCACGAATATCAGCCAGTTGACCTCTTCTGCGCAATTCAATTTTCTGTCGAATTTGGTCATGCTTGATTCTGCGCTGACTTATCGAGGATTCGATATCAGCGTTTTCTACAGATTCAGGGCTGACTTCAACGACGAATTCATCAGCCACATGGACATCATCCATCTCAAGTGTGACTTCAACAATTTCTTCGCCATGAGTTTCACTTTCCGCGATTAAAGATTGTTGAATTTCTTCTCTTTTTGATTCTGCAGCTTGGATTTTGGCAAGTTTTCGTTCACGTAATGTTGCGCCATCAAGTTCACCTTCGGTCACTGGTTGAGGGATGTTCAAATCATTCTCGGGTTCACTTTCTTGAGATTTAACAGTTGGTTTCGCCTTCAAGTTTGCCTGTTGAACGCGAGCAACAGGTTTCTTTGAACCAAGAACAATCCAAGCAAAGGAAAAAGCAAGAATTATCGCGATACTAATCCATTTACTGTTATCATTCAATTCACCTGCTTTCAACAGGTAATATGCCGCAACTGAGAGAGCACATAGTCCAGATATCGAGCGTGCGAATCCCATGTCCCTCACGCCACTCCAAATTGTATTAACTTATCATGCTGATGGCAATTGACGTAGCAAGTCATTCAATGCCCGGCTACGGTGGCTGTAGGCTTGTTTCTCTTCAAGTGACATGGCTCCGAATGTTTTTCCATGAGCACTATTTACTCCATAAGTTCCTTGAGCCAATGGCTCCCCATATTCATCTAGGTCATTGGGTGTAAACACAGGGTCAAATCCAAAACCACCATCGCCTCTGCTTTCAAGAGCAATCCATCCTGGACATTTTCCATTTCCATAGAGGATTTGGCCGTTCATCCATAAAGCAGCAACTGCTTGGAATTCTGCTGAACGCAATTGTGCACATTGTATTGTGTCCTCGCTTTGCAGATGATTGAGTAATCGAAGAACTCCAGAGCAACCGATTGTCTCCAATACATATGCGGAGTAGACTCCCGGAAAACCATTCAGTGCATCGATAAATAATCCAGCATCTTCTACTAATACCATATCATTCGATTTATCACCATCTGGTAAATGTTGTAAGGCCTGAGCAATTTTCGATTGAGCAACTTCTTCTAAAGTGTTGACTTGCGGCTCAATAATGTCTCCCTCATCAACCATAAGATGACGTACAGTATATCCTAATGGCTGTAGATGATGTGTTGCTTCTTTGAGTTTCCCGGCATTACTTGTGAGGAACCAGATGGTGCGCGACATGGTTCTGCTATGGCTTTTGCATATTGAGGTAGTGGGAGAAAATAGTACTTCTAACCGTTTTTTCAAAGCGAGTATTCAAAGACCAAGAACATGAGCCAATGGTATGTTGCAACAACTTGGACTTGTCGCTTTTGGCGGTGCACTTGGGGCTGCATTACGATATCTGGTAAGTGAGTGGATATCCGTTGAATCCTTTCCTTATGCGACACTTTCAGTCAATCTAATTGGCTCATTTCTCTTGGGAGTATTAGCGGTGGGCTTGGCTCAAAATCTACTTTCAGCCAATATGGCATTACTGCTTGGAACTGGTGTTCTTGGGGCATTTACAACAATGTCGACATTTTCTGTTGAAACAATACAAATGTTTGACCAAGGGCACGGCAGTTCAGCAATAATCTATGTTGCTCTCACAATGGCATTAGGCCCACTCCTCGCTTTGATTGGATGGAAACTCGGAGAATCGATTTTTGTATAATTGAATGGCTTTATTTAGGGGCTTTATGTTAGCGCTATTCAAAGAACATCAAGCGTATTAATTTCGTTTGCCCTAAGAGTTGAGAACATGACCGAACATAATCTAATCCAAATTTTGAATGAAGCCCTCGGGTGGGAATTACGCGCTGCCAATATGTATGCCCATTATGCTGCCAATATTCGAGGAATTAATCGCCTCCAACTTTCTCCTCTGTTTACCAGCGAAGCTACCGAATCGACCGCTCATGCGGATATCGTTCGAAAGGCTATTGTCAAACTTGGAGGAGTTCCGGTAACTGAGCGCAATTCACATGAGATTATTCATACCACACAATTTGATGAAATGTTGGTCTATTCCTTAGAAACTGAAACCCAAGCAGCGACGGTGTATTCAAAAATTATGGTTGAAATTGAAATACTTGGCGACCAAGATTTACATGATGCTATTGAACAAATTTACTTGGCTGAACTTCGAAGTTTGGAAGAGTTACGACTGCTCATGGAATAATTAACCATGATACCGAACACGAGAACGAACATCTTCGAGACGTTTGAGGACTTGTGTTGCAGTAGGAACAGCTCCTCCAGATTGCTCTGGCGGTTCTCCTAATCGCAGTTCTTCAGAAGCATAACCTTCCAATAACAAATCGATTGCACCGTTCTGCTCTGGATGAGAGGCACCGAGTATTTCATCGATAACGTGGAGGTCAATTCCAAATCGCTCAATCTCATAATCAATAGCAGCAAGTCCAAAGTCAATCAATGAAGGCTTACCGTTTTCATCAACAAGAATGTTATTGGTTGAGAGGTCACCGTGAGTAATCGCTTCACGATGGAGTCGTCGAATTAATGCACCAGTATTCCGCAAGGTCTTATCAATAAATTCCTGTGATATTTCTCCATTCCTCAAAATTTCTATCAATGGCAATCCCGGCATTCGCTCGAGTATCATCCGACCCGATTTTGGATCTAGGTCCCAAACTGCTGGAACATTTAGACCGCATCTTTTGAGTCTTATGAGAAGTCGAGATTCGCTCATCATCCGCCGATAACCGAGGCGGATATCGAGGTCAGGATGGCGCCATTTGCGAGGCCGACGAAGTTTTCGCACAGCGTCTTGGCCCATCCATGTTCCTGCCCATACTTCAGCCTCAGCACCAAGGTGCAAACGCTCGCTCGGAACAAAGGCCATGAAGGGCGCTTTTGTTCCCTATTTATCAACACTTCAGCAAAGGTTTGCTTCAAAAGGGAGGACTTTGTGCCAGTGTTGAAGCAAGATGACGGTTTCTCTGCCAATGTGCTCCGTGGATTTCACGGATACTTCCCTTTCTCTTGAAGAACAAGTAATCGCAGACCGAATTGAAGAATTACGAGAACAACTCGGAGACCAATTGCTTATTCTTGGCCACCATTATCAGCGTGACAGTATTGTCATGCATGCAGATTTTCTTGGAGATTCATTCATGCTAAGTCAAATGGCGGCTGAATCCAAAGCAAAGTACATTGTATTTTGCGGGGTCCATTTCATGGCGGAATCTGCGGATATACTAACCAATGATGACCAAATTGTTGTGCTTCCAAACATGAGGGCTGGCTGCTCAATGGCAGATATGGCCACATTAGTAGATGTAGAAACGGCTTGGAAAAACATCTTGCTACATTCGGGTCTTGATGACCCCATTGAACGAGAAGACCCGACTGCTTTGGCATCGAATGATGATAAATTTTTGGTACCTGTTACCTACATGAATAGTAGTGCAGATTTGAAAGATTTTGTTGGGCGACATGGAGGAATCGTTTGCACTTCGAGCAACGCTCAAGGCGTACTTAACTGGGCGTTTGAACGTGCAGGAAAGAACGGCTCCGTCTTGTTTTTCCCAGATCAACACCTTGGACGAAATACTGGAAATGCCATGGGCATTCCACTTGAAAAAATGTCAACTTGGACTCCTAATCAGTGTAAAGAGGTACAAGGTTGGAAGGAAATTCAAAATGCGAAAATAATTTTGTGGCATGGTTTCTGTTCTGTTCACAAGCGATTTACTAAACCTCAAATCGATGATTTCCGGGCTCGGCATCCTGATGGTATTGTGGTCGTACATCCGGAATGTCCTATCGAAACAGTAGCAGCAAGTGATGCAAATGGCTCAACCCAATACATTCGAAACTTTGTTGCAGAGCAATCACCAGGGGCAAAAATTGCGATTGGAACTGAAATAAATATGGTCGCACGTTTAGCCAATGAGCACCCAGATAAACACATCGAGTGCCTTGATGGCGAAATTTGTCCCTGCTCAACAATGTACATGATTCATCCAGCCTACTTGATGGATGTGCTTGAACGAATTGTAGATGGGGAAAAGCCAAATCAAATCCAGGTCCCACCTTCGATTCAAGAAGGTTCATTGTGGGCATTGGAACGAATGCTTAGTATCAAAAAGTGAAACTTATTCTTCATCCACCAAGTTATTCTGTCTCGATTCGGATTGACGCTGAACAATATGCGTAAAGACCAGCAACACTCCAATGATTATTCCAATTTGGAGAATGACATTGGAATACACAGTAATTTCTGGAACCCATGAATGGATGTGTATAGTTACTTCTCCATCCGCCGATTCTTCGAAATATACTAAATGATGCTCAAGTACTTGCGGACCCCATTGATGTAATTCATCCGAAGTCAACTGTTGCGTGTGATTATTGGTAAGATTAACGAAATGTATTTCTCCATCCATGTATTTCTCTAATGGATTTATTGGTTCCAAGTGGTCACGGGCCGACCAAGCCAAGATTCCATTTTTCATCGAAGGGTCACTCGCAGCAAATTTTGCATCACTCGCAAGCCATTGCTGACCATTCGAACGATTGTAGACAACTAAACGCTCAGTAGCAGAAACATTCACAGTTACTGCGAGATATTCGTTATCGAATACAAAATCAGTGATAGTTGCATTATTCATGTCGACCGGAGTGCCCCATGTTGCAAGAATTTCGTCTTGTTCAGGAGTTGAGGAGGCGTTGATTTGCCCAATCGTAATTGAACCGGTCGAACCAATCTTAGATAGTTGAATACTTGTGGGCTCATTGGCTAATACCATTGCAATTTCCAGTCCATTCGTTCGAATGAGTTCAATATTGATGGCATTGAAACCAAGTGTAATTTCTTCACCTAGAATATTATAGGCGCTTAATAGCCCATCCCTTTCAAGAATTATGTACTCCACTAATCCGGCTCCAGTCAACAAGATTTCATCTGGTTTGTCCATTGGAATGCTCATTATTGGCTGATTTGATAAATTCAGTAAATCGAGATCAAAGATAGACATTGCAGTTTGATTGGCAACAACGAGTTTGGAGCCAGTCAATGCATATGTTGAATCAACCTCGATACTCCCGTTCATAATTTCCCAACTAAACTCTAGATCAACCAAATTGTGAATCACCATTACAGGGCCGGTAGAACGGTTGTCGATAGTTGCCATCCATCCATCATCAGTTGCGACCCCTTGGGGTGCTTCAATTCCTCCAGCAGGGAGAGACTGGTGACTCAATTCCCATGTGATTACCGTAAATAACATCAAGAATACAACAATTGCTAAGACTCCAGTTTCCTTGCTTTTTGGGTTTCGATAGCGTTTCAACAGATTTGATAATCGGTTCATTACAATGCCCAACGCTTTGCTTGGATTCGTTAGTAGAGTTACAATACGCGCATTAATGGTTCGCTCGTCAAAAACTTTCCACCATGAATCTGAAGTTCGGTCCGCCGCTGAAACTGCAAGGGCTGCAATCAACATCCCTCCAGCGATGTCCAAAAACCAATGAATCCCCAAATATATAATTGCAAAAGCTGTGATTAATGTATAGGTTAGAACCAAAGTGCGATATTTGTTCCATCGACGGTCTTCATCGAATCGGGTCAAGCACAACCATACGGCAAAAGGTATCCCGATGTGAAGCGATGGCATCCCATTTGTGAAAGGGTCAATACGTCGAAACCAATCACTTATTTCGGGTGTTAAATCGTAGGCTAAAGTTTCCATCCCTGGCACATAATCTCCAGTGACACGAACATTGAAAAAGAGATAAAACGGGATGGCTAAAATGTAGACCCAAGCAATACTGAGAGTCATTCGGTCAGCAATCCATCGGTCATCGAAAAAGGCAAAGTAAAAAATTGATGCATAGCAGATGAACATAAATCCTGCGACATAAAAGTGGGTAAGCGCGACGGTCAGCCACTTTGCCTCAAACAGTTGTTGAACTTCTAACACAAGGTCTCCTTCAAGCCCATAAATAAACGGTGTCATGTCCAAACCGGTGTTAGCGATGATGATTCGGTCTAATTGGTCGAGAAGGTCTTTTGAATTATAGATGATAAATACAATCAAAATATGTATCCAATATCTACGAAAGAAATCGACAAAGGTTGGGAGAGTAATTTTCATCCAAGGCGGTTTGAACAAGGGCAACAAGATAACGCCAAGCGCTAATGCACTTACCATCCAACTTAGATAAATACCGTCCACCGGATAACCTCAACCCCTACGGGGTTGGGTATTACACATGAAACCTCGCAGACAAACACGCGTAATACGCAGTTCCTTGACTTACCAAGCACCATGGACGTAGGGTTTGCCATTATCGGGGTCTCGTCGATTTGCTAAATCCCAAATACGTTCAAATCGAAAAATACCACTTGAGCAACCCTGTGTCCATTGAAATCCAAGAGCATAATTTCCAATCGTTCGAACTTTTGGTTTTTCTTTGGGTAATGCTTCGACTTGTTGTCGAAGAGTTTGGCTAGATTCATCTTCATTGCGCAATGGTGAACATTTTGCGCAAGGGCAAGAATGACGTATATCGTCATATGTGATTTCAAATTCCGAGCCATCATCATAGGTTACAAGGACATCGAAATCCCTTCGCTCAAAGCGGGTCATTTTTGGCATTTCAACACTCATAGAATCGCCTCAAATAATTTCAAGGCCAGTTCCAGAATCTTCGACAATCTGTTCTTGTAAAGCAGAAACAACAGCAGCAAAGGCGATGGCAGAAGCCCCCTCAGGTTCACTCACGATTCGGTGAACTCCGTCATCTCCACCTCGAACAAAGCCTGGGTCAAACGGTAGTGCGCCAAGGAACGGGACTCCGAACTCTTCTGCGGTAAGGCGCCCACCGCCTTCTTTGAAAATATCTAGTGTTACGCTGAATGCACCATCTGAATCAGCAGTCGCTTTCAGTGTCTTTCCAGCAGGTGCAGCAATTTCAATTTCAGAACCTGGTTTTGCTTTTCCAGAGACAGTGTAGCCGCTCATATTCTCAACCACGCCGAGGACAGGAACTTTGAGTGATTCTGAAAATGTAATTGATTTGCGGCTATCAAGCAGAGCAACTTCTTGAGGCGTAGTTACAATCACCATTCCATCGATATCTGGGAGAGATTGGGCTACAGTAAGCGGTTCATCAGAGGTGCCAGGTGGGAAGTCGATAATGAGGTAATCGAGATTCCCCCATTCAACATCTCCGATAAATTGCTGAATCGCGCCGAGTTTAATCGGGCCACGCCAAACTACGGGTGTATCCTCATTATCCAATAAAAAAGCCATTGAAATGACTTTGACGCCAAGGTGTCCTTGAGCAGGATGGATGCGTCCTGATTCAACATGCAATCGGCGTCCATCAAGGCCCATCATTTTAGGAACATTTGGTCCTGTAATGTCTATGTCAAGGATTCCAACCGAAAGTCCCTGTTGAGCAAGTGAAAGTGCGAGTCCGGTCGAAACAGTGGATTTTCCAACACCGCCTTTTCCAGATAAAACCATTACTTTGTGTTTGATTTTTTTGCCGATTTCTTCCATTGACATTTTACGTTTCATCTGAGCATATGCCTGCTCCATTTTCTTTTGTTCTTGCGGTGTAGCCTCTGCAGGCTTCTTATCCTCTTTAGGGTCGTGGGTAGAGACCGGTGAATCCGACATGAGACAAGCACCAATCGGCTGTACTTCAACCCTTTCAGCGATTATTTTTGCTTCAGCATTCTTCGGTGGCTTGTATGAAGCACTACTGTGATGATAACAAAAAACAAAGTCAAAGAAATATCGATGGACTGGTCAGCATATGCCCATGCTAAACCGAATGCCAAAACGATTCCAATAACATGTCCTAATGAATTTGCTTTCATCTTTTCTTCATGAGTCTGAATTTTACCCAATACATGAATACTAGGGCCTACAGTAAACGTCAGCAATGTAATTGAGACCGCAATAATTTTGAAAATCATATCCCACTCTTGTGCTGCTGCAACAATATGGGCCAAAAACAAAGTTGCGTATAGAGTTGCAGAAAAACAAATCCCGCGAAATAAACCAGAGGCATTCCCAAGCACATTATCACGAAATCATTCCCCCTTGAGAAGGCTTCTCTTTGTTGAGAATAAATATATACACTCGATAGCAGGGTTTACCATGCGTCTCCTTTTTGTCTGTGTTGGTAATTCTTGCCGGTCTCAAATGGCAGAAGGCATTGCTCGTTCTATGGGATTTAATGCCGATTCAGCAGGGACACACCCCGGAACTACGATTGCTAGTAATGCAGCAATAGTTCTCAACAATCGGGGTATTTCTACCGAAGGCATGATTCCGAAAAGTGTTGATGGTTTCTCTTCGGATAACTATGACATGGTCATCTCAATGGGTTGTGGCGTTCACTGCCCCAACATGAGAATCGATCAAGATTGGGAATTGGAAGACCCCTATGGACAAGCACTTTCAGTCTACCAAGCAACTGCTGAAAACATAGAATTACGGCTAAAAGGATTACTTGAATGATTATTCTTCTTCATTGGGTACATCTCCAACTCCATCGATTTCTATGGTGAGGACGCTTACTGTTCGTTCCCTGTTATCATCTTGAGTGAGTGTTTCTGAAGAACAATGAATTTCTCCGATAATGACTTCAGCCGGAAGGCCCTGAGCAATGATGCCATTCCTCCTGCGGCAAATTTCAGCCACATCGACTGCACGACCAATGGTTGCTCCTCGGGCGACAAGCTGGATTTGCCGATTCCCCTCATCCATAGCCATGACCACGGCTCTGACATATGCATGCAATGGTTTCTTACCCACAAAAATCGACCGTCGTTCGCTCATAACTACCCCTATAACAGTGACTATTGTTTGACCGTCGTTAATTGTTCGCTTCTCAAAATATCCAGAAAAGATGCTGTAATTAGCAAAAAAACAGAGTTTTCAGGAGAATGGTACGGACGCCGGGATTTGAACCCGGGTTCAAGCGTTGGCAACGCTCGGTGATAACCGCTACACTACGTCCGTAGATGTAATCACCCCAAAGAACAGCAGTATAAACGGTTGTCGGCTCGCCTTAGTGCTCAATCAAATCCGAAACGGTCTTGCCCATGTTCGCTTTCAGGTCTGTTACGAATCGAAATGACCACAACTGCTGCAACTCCTACGCCAAAGACAAGTAAAATTCCAATCAAGACCCCTGGAGTCAAGAACGACCCACTAACGCCGGGGATGGTTGAATCTTCTTCGGTCAATTGAACTGGAATGGAGGTCGAAGAGCTCACTTTTCCATATGCATCCGATGCCTGGATTAGGACTTCATGAGTTCCAAGTGGGATGGTGTTTCTAATTTGTAATTCAACAGAATAGATGCCATCGTTAGCAAGAACATCACCGTTGGTTCCATCATCATACATGGTTTGCCATGTCGATTGTGAAGTTAAGGGAGTGAATACACCAAGGTTTGCCTGAGCGACAAGCACACCATCATAATCACTAATTGCTACTTCAAGTACAACAGTTGAACTTGATTCGCTTCTCTCTACTGTCTGGATTCCAGGATTTGTGATGGCCGGCGGTGTGTTGAGAATGTTAATACTCATTTCTTTCATGGCTATGTCTGAAATATGGTGTGGCCCATACATTGCTTGGGATGAAGCATTCTGCCCATCAACATGCCAAAGTGTTGTGAATTCTTTTTCTCCAAGTCCATCAGTCAAAATAAACGGCAAGACTTGTTCACCCGGAGTCATTGAGTCTGGGACAGTGAAGGTTCCTATCCAAACACCATTGGATAGTGTTAATTCGATTATACCTCCGCCAGATTGTCTCAAATCGATATTCACGCTTTCAACTCCGTGCCCATCATATGCGTGAGTATTCACAATCATGACAGCTCCACGCGGTCCGGTATCTGGTAGTACCTCAAAGGCATACAATCGTGGGCCTTGGTTGATGATTTCAATTTCTCCTGAGCCGGATGTTATCAGCCCCCAAGTATCACTAGCAGTCACATTGAGAGAAACATTTCCGACTTCAAGACCCTGCACAAGAATCTTTGTGGTGAAGCGATTATCTCCAATCATTGAATCGCCATCAAGTCCGCGGTCATTCATGTTCACAAGCGCACCTCCAATTGGGGAGAGGTCAACAGTGACCGAATCAACATTCAATTCATCATCTTGAATGTGGGCAACAAGCGTGCCTACACTTCCTCCTTCCCCATAGATGACTCCCTCCTCAAGATACAGTTCGACTAGGACAGGAGCGGTGTTATTTTCAGCAGTGATAATCGAAGGTGAGAGAATGCGCTCAACAACTTGACTTTCGGTAAAATTCGCAGTAGCGTTCTGGTCTCCATAGGGGATTTCTAGACCTCGATAGACACTAGAAAGAAGACCCATTAAAGGTCCTTGATCAATAATTGAACCCGTGGCAACTCCACTTTCTCCATAAGACCCTACCCAGTTGGTAACATGCAAATTAAAGCCATCCCGCGGGTCATTCCCAGTTGATTCTGCTACAATTACTAAAGAGAGCCCTTCTTGGTCTGCAAGACGGATTGAATCACCTGGTAGAAGTGGAATCGGCATCAAACCAGTTTCCCTTGAAATCGAGAGGTCTCCCAAAACATCTTCTGATTCTGGCTGTGTAGCATTGACTTGAATAGGGCTGTTTTCAGGCTTTTCATCACCACTCGAAGGGTCGGCTCCTGTTTCTTCCCATACCAAGCGAACGGTCCGATTTTCCCATTCAGTTTGAACAACTTGATAATCCCATGATTCGTTGTGATTTGCACCAATGCCTTGTCCGTCAAAGAAATCACCACCGTTCACTCCGGTGATGTTCAACCAAGTTTCTTGGTGAATCACATTGACGAGGAATACAACTTGTGTAGCGTTGGCTTGATTACCGGTTTCTTCAATTCCACGGACAATTCCAAAGGAACCTTGTGCATCTCCTGTGATGACGCCATCAAGATGCAAGTCATCTTTCATGGTGTTTCCATCGACGGTTAACCAGTGCAATTCATGGATGGTTCCGTTGATCATGATACTAGAATTTTCGTCTTCTTCATTGACCCCAAATGTCCCTTGACCAACAAATTCACTTTTTTGGTCAGTGCGAATTCCATCTTCCCAGCGTTCTAGAACGGTCAAACCATCTAATGATACATCCATGCGAAAGTCATCTTCATTGATAATCATGTCAGCGAGCGCTTCAAATTGTGTATGTTGCAGACGTCGAACTCCATTTTCATCCCAGGTCTCAAGGAAAAAGACACTGACCTCCCCAGTTACATTGAGGCCTTCATTACCTTGTTCATCATCTTCATTGATGAGTAAATCTCCTGTTGCCTCAATGCGAAGACGTTCGTTTAGGTCACCATCTATCATTGAACGATTGAACCATCCTTCAGATACATTGGCGGTTACTACACTGCGCGATTCTCCGTCTAGAGTGACCAAATGAAGAATCCCACTGCCGCGAGCATCAAACACTTGAGAGGTGAGGATGCCAGATTGAATTGTCTCATTCTTCCAAATGGAATCAAGAGTCAAAGAAAGGTTTGTCGAACTTTCATTGGTATTTTCAAGAGTAGTGAGATTTCCGTTTCCAAGTTCCCATGAATTCAGCACATTTCCTTGACGCATTTGCCAGCCTTGTCCGTCAAAATCCAAAGAGAAGCCTTGTTCACCATCTTCGGTGACGTAGGTTTGGTCAAGGTCCCATGTCGTCTTTAGAAGAACTTCATGATCAGCCATAGGTTGATTCCAAGTACCAACGATGAATGAACGAACGGTTTGAACAGGTTCGGCGAGTGTTACACCATTCCAACCGTTGATTGTGACGGATACAGAAATCTCATCACTCCACCCTAATGTTGTATTGGCAAGGGCATGGGCAACACGAAGGTTGTCAACTGAACTCCAAGTGATGAACACATCAGTGGTTTGACTTGTGCCATTCTGGAGGTGTGTGATATCCACATCGATATCATATGAGCCGTTGTCAGCAAAGGTGACGAGATAGGCATGTTGATTGAGACCGTTTTCACCTTCAAGCCATGCAGCATTGATTGTTGGTTGAGCCGGTTGTCCATCAGCAGTTGCAACGAATACCAGAGGGAGGACCATCAGTAAGAAAAGTGCAAGTGCAAGACTCGGTTTTCGCCTGCTCATAGATACAGGTAGAGTCTGCTCCTCTTCAATACTTATGGTTTGAAGTTTTAACTAATGGATGTTTGACTGATAGCGAATTACAAATCCATTACATATCCGAACAAAAGCGGTGCAACGATTGTTGCATCACTTTCGATGACGAACTTTGGAGTTTCAATGGCGAGTTTACCCCAGGTAATCTTTTCATTCGGTGGGGCGCCTGAATAACCTCCATACGATGGAGATGATTCACTGATTTGGCAATACCAAGACCACAAAGGCACTTTACGCCCTAAATCTTGATTCAATAAGGGCACGATGCAAATTGGGAAATCCCCAGCAATACCGCCTCCAATTTGAAGAAATGCCAATGATTCGGTTCTCGATTCATACCATTTGGCCAACTGAATCATGTATTCAATACCATTTTTGATAGTCTCTGGGCGTATTTCACCTTCTAGACAATGTGCTGCAAAAATATTCCCAAGAGTAGAATCTTCCCATCCGGGAACAAATAGAGGTAGATTAATTTGAGCAGCAGCAAGCAACCAAGAATCTTCAGGTTGCGCTTCATAGTCCGATTTTAAGACTTCATTGTTAAGTAACTCATAGAAGAATTCGTGAGGGAGTTTAGAAGAGTTTGATGCGTCAGTCTCTTTCCAGCATGCAACGATATGATGTTCTATTTTGCGAAACGCTTCTTCTTCTGGAATGCAAATATCGGTGACGCGATTGAGATTTTTTCCAAGTAACTCCGCTTCATCTTGGGCGGATAGGTCTCTCCAATTTTCAATAGAAACATAGGAATTGTGAGCAATTAAATTGAACAAGTCTTCTTCGAGGTTTGCACCGGTACATGAAATTCCAGCAATATGGCCGGCTCGAATCATTGGTGCGAGGCTTCTACCGAGTTCAGCGGTACTCATTGCTCCGGCCAGAGTGAGGAAAATTTTTCCTCCATCTGCTAAAAATTGAGTCAGTGAATGTGCGGCTCTAGCTAGTTCACCTGCATTGAAATGACGATAATGTAGGTCAACAAATTCTCGTACTGTCATTTCATTCCTCCTCATGTATGAAGCGCGGGAGATGCTGTCTTCGCTTGAGTAATAACGATGGAATTTGAGCCATCAGTTGTTGATGTAAATCATCTGCTAAGACATTGGGGTCAGAACCTCCACAGGTAAAGCAATCCAAAGCCAACCATCCCTTTTCAGAATAGCAATGGGCAGACACATGGCTTTCATCGAGCAAGACGATTGCTGCAAAACCTATCGGTGAGAGTGAGCCATCAAATTGCTCAACATGAGAATGTACATTCCGAGCATTACTTCGTTCAACCGCTTGTTCAAGAAGTTTAAGCATCCATTCACCATCCTCTGATTCAGGTGGGACATACCCGGTATAATCGAGACATACATGGGCTCCATGGGATTGAATTTTCGTCATTGAATCACCTTTTTTTATTGAATAGTCCCATCAAGAAAGTTGTTGTTTGAAGAATGTCGTTTGAATTGCTTCTCTGCTCCGTCCGGCTGGTTGGGCGTTAGTAATCCAACGTCCTTCATTTCGTGCCTTAAGATGAACAGCAAGTGCTTTTGCTGCCAACATTGCTGCGGTAAATTGTGTGAGTGGTGTATTCTCTTGAGGCGCAATTTCATTGATATCTACACTGATGACTACGGCGTTTGGTGCTGAAAACACTGCTTCAATGGTTTCTATGGCTTGCCAAAATGTCAGTCCTCCTGGGACCGGTGTTCCAGTTGCTGGAACCAAACTTCCATCGAGCCCATCTAGGTCAATGGTCAAATGAACGGGGCCTGTAAGGTTCTGTAGTGTATCCAACCACTTTGTCCATGTTGTTGCTCCATGGATTGAAGATTGTGTTTCACGGGCGAAAAAAGTGGTAATACGTTCATCTGTTTGAATCATTTCAGCCTCTTCTTTTGCATATGCTCGAATGCCAACTTGCAGTAATCGGCCAACGCCGAGGTCTAAACTTCGACTTGCAGCACATGCATGAGAGTATGATTCCCCGTTCAATTCACAACGAAGGTCAGCATGAGCATCGATTTGTACAATCGTTAATCGACCAAGGTCGCCCTCAATAAGTGGATGATTTTGTGCGGCATGAACCAATGGGGGTAAGATCCCGTGCTCGCCCCCCAATACAAGTGGAAAACAATCTCCTGCAAACCAGGGCTGGAGATAGCCACTGATGTTATCGAGTTGTTCAGCAAGGCTTCCACCTTCTCCGTTCCATTCCGGTGCCGTGAAAATACATGCGCCAGAGGGGAGGTCGTGACCAAGTTTGGAATCAAACAATTCAACTTGGCCGCTGGCAGCGATACATGCTGCTGGTCCAAGCGCTGTGCCTTGTCCGTATGATGTTGTGAGCTCATATGGCAATTGTAACACAACGACATCTACATTTTCGCCCTGTTCGGGCAAACCGAGGAAATTCCCCTCAACATAGTCTTCGCTCACAACCTTGCCCTTGCACAGGTGTTCTTGAGGCTGTTGTTTGATGTTGTTTAAGGGGAGTTGACGGTTGGACTGCATGTCGGGGGGCAATTCCGCCCCTTATTTCTGGTCTTGGGGGGGCAAAATTCACTGATTTTTATGAATTTCATGAAATATTAGCGATGGGTCTATATGGGTCGGATGACAATACTATACAGTGTCTGCGAAGTAATTTAGCGGATAGCGGAGGAATAAAAAATGACAATGACATTATCAGAACTCACTCGAGCCATTCAACAACACATCGATTTGGAGATGGATGAAGAAGTCGCTCAAGGTATGGCAGAACACGCTCTTGGTTTCTTCGGATTCTACAATCGTATTATTGACAATGCCTTGGAGCCTACGGACCGAAACTTGTTCTACATGTTCCAAGATTATGATTTACTTACTACTGAATCTGAAGAAACAACCCTTTGGGATGGTCGAGAATGGAGAATTCACTATTGGAAATTCAAACCTGACCTTCGAGAGCGAGTTGAGGCTTACATGCAACGAAACTTGGACCCCGAAGATATCGACCCATTCGCTGATATCTATGGTGGCAAGACTGATATCAATTCGATTTGGACTCGGGAATCAGAACGGGTTACTAATCCGAATGCGTTTACCTCGGATTGGTAATTCTTTGGTTAAGTTCTTCAACGACCGCCTTGAGCGTAGTTCATGCGCGTTTGGGCCCTTTGTGTTCTTCTCTTGGCCAGTGCGACAGTACCAATGTTAACGTCAGCACAACAACCAGACATCGTTCAAGAACACTGGTACCACTCCTACACAACACTCAGTGTTGATGTGAACGCATGGGCTGATGACCATCCAGACATTGTTGATTTGACGATTGCTGGCCAAACTGAACTTGGTAAAAATCTCTGGGTAGTCCGAATTTCTGATTGGAGTAACGATACCAAACCCGATGGAACTGACAAAGAAATTGTCTACATTGATGGTGGGCACCATGGGAATGAACATCTTGGAACTGAGTTGGCTTTCCTTACCGCTGAATTTTACATCGAAGGATGGGCAGCAGGCGAACAAGAAGCTATCGACGTCCTCACCAATACCGAATTACACATCCTCATAATGCTCAATGCGGATGGAAATGACGTTGATATACGCTATAACTCCAATGGAGTCGATTTGAATCGTAATTATGACCATCATTGGAATGAACAAGACGAAACCCAACCCGGTAGCGGCCCATTCAGTGAAGCAGAAACAGAGGCGAATGCCAATTACATGAACACAGTTGTACCAAATGCTGATTTGTATGTCACAATGCACACAGGGGTTTGGATAATGCTGTATCCGTGGGGCTATATCCCTGACCAACCTATTGATTGGGAAATGTACCATTTTATTCGTGATGATGTTCATGCAAACATCTCAGAAATACCGATACGTAATGCCAATCAAGGTCTTTATCCCAACTCCGGAACATCCCGAGATTATGGCTATGGGATTATGGGTTACCCCACTTTTACATTCGAAACCGATGATGAACAATGGTTGTTGGGAACAGCAGAATCTCTCTCTGAACGATTGGGTGAAGAGTTGGAGGTCATGAGATATCTCATAGATAATGTTTGGAGTTGGAGAGCACGCTTGGAGGTTCAATCGATTGTCCTCACTGAAAGTAGAGATGAATTGACCTTAGATATCGATAACCTTGGTCGGGCAACCACCGCAAATGCGACATTACAATATTTTGATTCAGCAGGGGAAATAGTTTGGAATTCCAGTAATTTTTCGGTTAATGCAACCAATTCATCACAATTGTCATTTGATGCAAGTAATCTTTCAATGACTTCGGAGGGAACATGGGAATTGCGTTACCAAGTTCGAATTGTTGAATCAGCACGCTGGGTCTCTGAACCTGTTGATACAATGAAATTGAATATCATTGATGAAGATGAAACAAGTTTCCTTATTGGCTATGGATTGTTTAACCCTGTCACTATTATAGTTGGATTTGTGGCTGTTGCAGCACTGGTTCAACGTGAACACGAAGAAGAAAATTGAGTATCAATTCTTTGCTGAAAGTTAGGCGCGAGGTTTCAAGTGCTTCAAGGCATACGCAAGCATAGGTGAACTCATGAAAGTAAGCGTAAGTCCAGGCCACAATATCAATGGAACTCTAATTTTGCCCCTTTTCGAAGGTTCAGAGGCAGTTCCAGAATCACTTGAAGCAGGCCTTCACAATTCATTGAAGGGTCAAATCAATCGAATTCTTGACGACGGAGATTTCAAGGCCAAATTAAAATCGACGATGTCGATTATTGGTGGAGAAGGTGGAAAAGCAATGTTAGTCGGCTTAGGTAAAGAAGCCGATTGTGACATTCATGCATACCGAAAAGCTGGTGCTGCCGTTATCGCAAACCGAAAGAAAGCACATGGTACCGAATTGACCGCTCGATTTAGCACCGCTTCAATAGAAGAAATGGGTGCTTTTGCAGAAGGTATGCTGTTACGGGATTATTCCTATGACCATTACAAACAGCAAGATAAAGACGATGAAGAAGCCGATATCGATGTCCGAATAAACTGCAACGATGAACAAGAAGCGGGCCTCTCACCCCTTATCAAAATCCACGCAGGTGTTGCTTCAGGCGTTCACCTTTCACGTGATCTTGGAAACTGCCCTCCAAACGATATGTACCCTGAGGCTTTTGCAGACCAAGCATGGGAATGGGCAAAACAATTCGATAATGTCGAAGTAACCATCATCAATTACGCCCAAGCAGTCAAAGCCGGAATGGGTGGATTGGTTGCAGTCGGTATGGGTTCAGAACGAAAACCATGCATGGTTATCTTTGAATTAAACAGAGATAAGAAAGGTCGAGGACCCATGCTTGTCGGAAAAGGAATTACCTTTGATACCGGAGGTATCTCTTTGAAACCCGGTGCAAACATGGACGAAATGAAGTACGATATGGGTGGTTCAGCTACCGTTTTCGGAACCATGCAAGCACTTGCATCGACTGGTTATTCTGGCAAGGTTAGCGCCATTACCTGTATGGCTGAAAACATGCCTTCATCCAATGCTCAACGCCCAGGTGATGTTATCAAAACACTCTCAGGAAAAACCATCGAAGTGCTCAACACTGATGCTGAAGGGCGTCTTGTTCTTTCAGATGGATTGTGGAAGGCTGGAGAATTTGATCCAGAGTACATCATCGACTTTGCTACCCTCACTGGAGCATGCGTCGTTGCTCTGGGCCACGAAGCAACAGGTCTTTGGTCCAACGATGATGATTTCCGAACCCGCATTCATGAGGCTGGAAACGCTGTCGACGAACTTGCTTGGCCTATGCCACTTCTCCCCGCATTTGAGAAGGAAATGACCGATTCTAAAATCGCAGACACCCGTAACCTCGGCGCAGGTCGCTGGGGCGGGGCAAATACCGCAGCAGCTTTCTTGAAACAATTCGTTCCAAATCGCAATTATGAGAAAGATGGCGAACAGATTCCTTGGGCACACATGGACATTGCTGGAACATATTGGGGTGCAAAGACCAATTCAATGGTTGGTCATGGTGCAACTGGAATTCATGTTCGAACGATTTACCATTTGATTACTCAAGGATAATCGCTCCAATGAGTGGTAAGATATTCCGATACAGTGGGTAGCGAGTGTACTGGCCCACTGAACACCCATTGTACTCTTCCATAATGTCTTGAGGGGTTTGAGAGAACCCTTGCGATTTCATGGAAATGATATGTCGGTTATCT